>Ga0247842_10000170_pt1 | contig 146572 bp, 164 predicted proteins | sample LaCruzMarch2015__3_FD_192411 | JGI IMG/M metagenome (GOLD analysis project Ga0247842, IMG submission 192411) | Freshwater microbial communities from meromictic Lake La Cruz, Castile-La Mancha, Spain - LaCruzMarch2015_19m | ecosystem: Environmental > Aquatic > Freshwater > Lake | place: Spain... | reverse complement strand
ACATATGGCGGGAAAACGGATTGGTATCTTCCTACCCAAAAAGAATTAATGCAGGCTTATATCGACGGTATTTACAGTCAGGATACTGTATTTGGGACTACAGGCTACTTCTGGTCGTCGACGGAGTACTCGAATGGTTCGACCACCGCCTGGTACGTGAACTTGTTCTACGGCGACACGAGCACCAGCTTCAAGAGCACTGGCTACAGCGTGCGGTGTGTTCGCAGGGACTAACGTCCTTAGAATTTAAATAATTTAATAATTTTCCGTTTTTATATTTTCGGTATTGCAGAAAAAATTTTTAAGGCGTTTCTACTATGCCATGCTAATCTAAAAACACTAAAATCTCTTGCAACAGCGCAAGGTCTTAGCTTCGCAAGTAGCTTCGCAAGTAGCTTCGCAAGGTCAGACCTTGCGAAGCTATTCAGAGAAACAGCCGTGTTCGTATTTAGAATATCTCGGTAAAAGAAAATCCGCATGGGTTCACCCTGAAGAAATTTTATCCTACTTTGATAAAGCAAATCCTAATCTTTCTTATGAAAACTTCGTAAAACAAAATGATGGCAATGAACTTCTGCAAAAACTTATTTTGGAGGATGACTAGCTTTGTAGTAGCTTTGTAGGGTGACACCCTACAGCCTCCTACAGCCTTAAATTATTTTTATTGAATTTATAGCAGAGTATTAGTGGGAAGTTGTTATTCCTAAATTATCTTCTATTTTTTCTATTCTTTTTCCATGTAAATCGTAACCGGTATTAATTAATTCAGAAAGTGTACTTATAGTTTCTTCTTGGCTTTGCTCAATAGATTGTTGTAGTTTTTGGTGAACTTTATCTACCTTGTTATTTATAACTTCGACTTTCAACTCAACTGTATCGAGCTGTTTTTTTATGGGTACTAATTTTTTATCTATTAAATTGCCTATCTGTTTTATTAATTTACTATTATCCATATTTTTTATATTACGTCAGTCGATAAATCTTTTCAAGTAGTAAAATTTCAATTTGATGATTAGCTTTGTAGGGTGACACCCTACAGCCTTAATTTTCCGTTTTTATATTTTTGGTATTTTTTATTTTGCTTATTGTGTTATATTCTAATCAGCGGAAGATTTTATTGTTACAATCCTGTAGAGCAGGACCCTGGGCAATAAAGATAGCCCAAGCATTAGTCCGTTCCGCCACACCTATAAGGTATTAGAATTTAGAGAGACTTTTTGGCTGAAATGCCGACCAGTCTTTTGAAGGCAAAAAAGTTGGCGGAAAAAACAGGCAACTTCTGGTCGTCGACGGAGAACTCGAATGATTCTACCAACGCCTGGAACGTGAACTTGAACAACGGCAACACGAACAACAACAACAAGAGCAATGGCAACAGCGTGCGGTGTGTTCGCAGGGACTTATGCTTTGGGCTTTTCGCTTTGTTCCGTTCTCTCTGCCAAAGCTTCAGCGTTGTGGGCCCATTTGAGCCATCCGCTTATCATCCTGCCCGTTTCTTCATTAGCCTCAATAATAACAGCATATCTGGCGTTAGATATCAGTTTTAATTCGTAGCTCATTCTGAGGCGGTTTTTAAGCCGGTCAAAATACTCGGAAATTTGGAGGATCTTTGGGGGCTTAGCCTGATTTGCAACCTTATTGGCCACAATAACCGCATCCAGGACCTTCCAGCCAAGATCCAAAATAGCTTGACCCAGTGTATATTTATACTCTTTGGGGAAATTACGGACCAGTAAATAGAAATATTTTTGCTGATCAAAGAGTATTAGGTATAAAGGTAATTTATCGGGGTTTGCCATAATGAAAATAACTGTAATTCCTTGCGGGAGTTAAATATTCTTTTAACGCCCCAAAGTGTTTTTCATAGATATTCCTTCTGAGGCGGTAACAATTGCCATGTAAAAAGTGTCCGTAATAGGAGTTTATCATAGACAGCGCTGTTTTGATTGCTTTTTTATCGGGCGCTCCGTTTACCAATACATTTTTATTAAAATAATAAAGTTTGGTTTTTAGATTATTAACTACTCTATTGCGCGTAAGGGTATAGGTTGGTTTTGTTACATAGCCCAAAAAATCAATTCCCTGATATACGGAGCCAAATTTATCTTTATCAGGATGTAATTCCAATTGGAGAGTTTTTGCTAAAAAAAGACTGATTTCTTTCCGCCATTGCCATAATTGATCCGGATTTTCCGACAGCAAAATTAAATCATCCACATAACGGAGATAATGTTTGATTTTCAGTTTCCTTTTTATAAACTGATCGAGTTTATTGAGATACACATTGGCGAAAAATTGGGAAGTAAGATTGCCGATGGGCAATCCTTTAGTTTTGGGGACACCAAATAATGATTTGTTCGGCGGGATTTGCCTTAACAATTCCTTTTTACCCTTCTGGCGGTAATTTTGGGTAGGATCGTGGAAAATAATTATTTTAGCCAGCCAAATAAGTTCTTTTTGGTGAATATTTTTTTCAATAATTCCAAAAAGTATATTTTTATCAATAGCGGGAAAATAACTTTTTATATCCAGCTGGAGAAAATAGGCATTTTGGGTCTTATTTTTGGTAATCAGGTTAATATGTTTCCGGAGGTGGGAAACAGCGGCATGGCAGCCTTTTTCTTTTCTGCAGGCAAAAGAGGCGAAGATGAATCTGCGCTCAAAATACGGCTCGATCTCGTTAATAAGCAGGTGATGGATTATTCTGTCGCAAAAGTCGGCGGCAAAAATTTCTCTTAACTTTGGGTGGGTAACAGCAAAGCATATTGAGCGTCTCGGACGGTACGTATGGCTTCGCAAATCCTCCTGCAGTTTCAATAGCTTTGTTTCCAAAAAAAGTTCAAACAATAAAGCATTGCTGCTTTTCCGTTTATGGCGGCGGCAGGAAAGATATGCAGTAAGGAGTTTGGGAAGAGTGAATATCGTTGTTGCTTGCATTTATCTTTTATTAAATATAATATATCAATGTATGGGTGGGAAAATTATAAATGGGTTAATTCTTAGTGTTTTAGCCGTTGTTTTATTTTTGACGTATACCGCCAGCGCCTACGCTGCTACTCTGGCTGTTACCGGCAAGGCCAAGGTGCTCAATACAGGAGCGTATCTGGATTTTACTGGTTATAACAGCAATGTAACGATTGACAGCGCAACCGGCAATTTTACAGGATATGCGTTTTCCGAGGATGCTGGTTGGGTGGCGTTTGGGACAGCGGATAACGCTTCGGGGCCGGTTCGTTTAAATATGTCTACAGGTGCTGTTACCGGCAAGGCCAAGGTATTAAATACAGGAGCATATCTGGATTTTACTGCTTACAACAGTAATGTAACGATTAACAGTTCAACCGGCAATTTTACAGGTTATGCGTTTTCCGAGGATGCTGGTTGGGTGGCGTTTGGGACAACGGATAACGCTTCGGGGCCGGTTCACAGCGATCCGCAAGTAACCCCAACTCCAACTCCAACCCCAACTCCAAGTGCAACGCCAACTCCCACTATTACACCAACACCTACCATAACACCTACGCCTACGATTACTCCTACGCCGGGGCCTGACTTTAGGTTCGAAAAAGTCGACATGGAAGGAATAAACATCAACTAACCCATAAATCACAAGCACAAAATTACAAATTACAAATAAATTAAAATGATCAAAAAACAAAATTCCAAAAAATACGATCTTGAAGATAGAACGTTGGAATTTGGAAAAAGAATTATTCATTTATCTAAAGCGCTGCCCAAAAATTCAGTAAACTATACCTTAATTAGTCAAATAACTCGTTCAGGAACTTCATTGGGGGCTAATTATAGGGAGGCAAATGAAACAGAAACTAAGAAAGATTTTTTGTTTAGAATGAGAATTTGCAGAAAAGAAGGGAAAGAGACTATTTATTGGTTAAATTTAATTATTGAAGCAAACCCGGAATTTTCAGAAAGAATAAAGCCCTTGTTGCAAGAAACTACTGAATTAGTAAAGATATTTGCTGCAATTATAGAAAAATCCAAAGTTTTTTGAATTTAAATATTGTAATTTTGATATTGTTTGGGATTTGAGATTTTGAAATTGTAATTTTAGTAATAAGTTTGATTAGAAATTAAGAATTAGAAATTAGAAATTAATGAGGGGTTGATTTTTGATTTTTGCCTTTTGAGTTTTGAATTAAGAAGAGAAATTTATGGAAATACTAGTGAATTAAATTTTTAATTCAAAATTCTATAAATCACAAGCACAATTTTAACCACAAAAAAAAGGATTTGTATTTTTTCATAAAAAAGGTATATAATGATCATTATATGTCTAATAAATTCGCTCTACAATTTAAAGTTTTAATCGAACAGGATGAAAATGGAGTGTTTGTAGCTTCTGTTCCCGCAATTCCCGGATGTCATACTCAAGGAGATACTTATGAGGATGCGGTAAAAGGAATTGAAGAGGCAATTCAATTATGTCTTGAGGTAGCAAAGGAAGATAAAATATATAAAGAAAAAATTGATTTTAGTGGAATGTCAGAAAATAAATCCCGTTTTCTCGGGGTGGTCAATATTCCCATCCGGTCCAGTTTTTCACTATGAGCAGTCTGTCTCCGATCAAAGCCCGTGATCTCATCAAACTTCTCAAGAAAATAGGGTTTGTAGAAAGAAGGCAAAAAGGAAGTCATCTCTTTTTATCTCATCTTGATGGGAGAACTACAATTGTGCCAATTCACCCTAGTAAGCAAATCGGTATTGGGCTTCTCCGTTCAATTCTTCATGATGTAAAGCTATCCCCAGAAGACTTCGAGAAATTAAAATAATTTCATCGTTCGTTTCCGATTTCCATAGAGATGCTTAAAGATAACTATGGAATTTGAATTGACGTCAATGGTAGTAGTCAAAAAACGGGGAATATACATTCTGAAAGAAATATATCACGAATTCGGCTATTTGTTAAGCAGAAATAACGCCATTTGCGCTAGCCTATTCGCATAAGTAAGGAATAATTCTATAAATCACAAGCACAAAATTACAAATTACAAATAAATTAAAATGATCAAAAAACAAAATCCAAAGTTTTTTGAATTTAAATATTGTAATTTTGATATTGTTTGGGATTTGAGATTTTGAAATTGTAATTTTAGTAATAAGTTTGATTAGAAATTAAGAATTAGAAATTAGAAATTGGAGAGGCTTAGACTTTCGGTTGAATACCGAGTAGCCAGAGGACTGCTTCTTTTTTGTATCTTCTGTCACCGCGGGAATTGATTCTGATTGCCGGAAGTTTTCCTCTTTTGCCCCATCTTTTGATTGTGAGAGGGGAGACTCTGAGAATTTGCGCAACCTCGCGGACGGTTAAAAGATCGGGAAGATTATCTATTGATATTGTTTGATTGATCATAACTATCTTTTATTCATCTATAAAATAACAAACCATAACATCCTTGTCAAGTACCAAAAAACCAAAAATCCCCCGCCATTGCGGAGGATCTTTGATAAAACTTTAGAAAAAAACTATTTCAATTCAACTGTAGCTCCTGCAGCTACTAATTTCGCTTTGGCTTCTTCTGCTGTTTTTTTATTGACCTGTGTCATTACTTCTTTTGGTGCTGCGTCAACCAAATCCTTTGCTTCTTTAAGTCCCAAAGTTGGAACTAATTCCCTCAAAGCTTTGATGACCTGAATTTTTTGTGCACCTGAATTAGCAACGACAACATTAAATACGGTCTGTTCTTCTACGGGTTCAGCGCCTGCTGCGACTCCTGTCGGTGTTTGAGCAATCATTGCTGCGGCCGAAACGCCAAATTTTTCTTCGAGCGCTTTTACCAAATCTGATAATTCCAAAACAGACATTTCTTCAACTTGTTTTATTAATTCGTCTTTTGTTAATTTTGCCATTTATTAATTCACCCCCTTCGTTTTTTCGATTGCCTTTAAAGTCATTACGAATTTTTGCAAATTCCAATTTAGCGCTCTATGAAAGCCTGAAATTGGAGACTTAAGCCCTACAACCAATTGCGTAAGTAAAACTTCCCGGGTCGGAAGAGTGGAAAGCTTTAATAATTGTTCGCTGGTCATTTGATCTCCGTCCAAAATGCCAAATTTAATTGCCGGAAGATTCAATTCTTTAATACTTTTTGCAAGTGTTTTTAAAGGCATTACCGGATCTCCATACAAGAAGAGGGTGGCAGTAGCATTTTTAAGTTCGTCCTTAATCTTTACTTTTCCTTCCATGGCTTTAAGCATCAAGCTATTCTTTGTAGCGACAAAATCAGCATCAAAAGTTTTAACTGTTTTTTTAATCGCCTCAAGCTGTTTGTGAGTTAAGCCTTGATAGCTTGTAAAAACAAAGCCTTTCGCACGGTTAACTTTCTCTAAAAGTTCCGCAACGATTTTTTCTTTTTTTTGCCTGTTTGGACTGGATATTTTATCCATAAAAAAAGCACTCCTAAGAGTGCACATCGGCTCCTCGGCAAGTCTTATTTTTCTGCTTGCTGTCTTAGGAGGTAATATGATAACAGGCTATATTTAAAAAGTCAATGGTTTTGTGACCAAATTACTATAAACACTGTTTTTTAAATGAGAAAATGGGGATAAGGTGGGGAAGACAATAATTATAGGCTTAACGGAGGAAGAAATATTGGAAACTTACCAAGGCTAAAGCGGAAAATGTAGCTATAGTTGAGATCACGTGGGGGACTTTTAGGCCTTGATTCCCAAAAAACTCTGTAAAAAAAGAGTGGTCATAGTTTTTGGAGTCAGAGATTTTTTGACCCCGCAAAACCTGCATAGGAGTAGTCAGAATGCACACCATTCTGAATTTTTTGGTCCAAGGCATTATCGCCAGCCCCCAGATGAATTGGTGGGCAACGATAATGATAGTCAGATAAAAATGGAAAGTAATTTTGTCATGCCAGACAGAAGAAGGCACCAAAAACAGCCCATACCAGAATATTCCAATAATGAAATGTATCCAGAAAAGAATATTTGCGAAAAACAATCTGGTTTTCATGTCTATATAAAGATATTTGAAGGCTAATCTTTTGTCAAGTGTGCTATAATTCTGACTTAATGAACGGAATAGTGTCATCCCGAATTTATTTCGGGATCTCCTGCTGGCAAGCAGGCTATTGAAAGTTGAGATGCTGAAACAAGTTCAGCATGACAAACGATTATGAACGAAAAAAAACAACTTAGTATTCTTTTGGTTTCATCTTACGCGTTTACTGAGGATCCTGGAGGAGTAAAAGATTTCATTTTGGGATTAAAACAATCTTTGCAGAAAAACGGACACAAAGTTTTCGTAATCGCTCCGGGATCCAAAGATGCCCAAAAAAAAGGCTTGGTTGATTTTGTTTTAGGCATGGATTTTAAGCTTACTACTGATCAAACAGAATTCAGGGCAAGTCTTTCCCGGAAGAAAACAGCCAGAAAGATACTTAATGCTATTAAACCTGATATTATTGTTCTTCATGAGCCTTTTGTGCCTTCAATTGGGCATACCATAATCTCTACTCTGGCAAGAGTGAAAAATGCTGCACCACACCCTGTCATCGTCGGGCAATTTCACGCCAGAAGGGAAGGTTTCAATTGGTCGCTTAAAGTAGCTGAATTTGTTGCCAGGCACATTATCCGCCGTCCAAAACTTAACAGGAGAACCATCTTAAGTTTCAGTTCAGGCTACGTAACTACAATCAACAATAATTTAGATGGAAGAATTGCAGTTTCGCAAGCTACAAAAAGATTTTGGGAGGAAAAACTTCCCGCTGAATATAAGGTTATTTATAACGGAATAGATACGGATAAACTCACTATTAACGGTGCCAAAATAAGAAGCTGGATGGAGAACGGGAAGAGAATAATTCTTTTTGCCGGCAGACATGACCGCAGAAAAGGAATAGAGGATTTAATAAATGCTTTTAGTATCTTGGTGTGGAATGATATTGACGACCTAAGGCTTAAAATTACAGGCAAAGGAGAAATGACAGAAATACTGCGGAAAATGGTTGATGGCCTTGGTCTTCAGAAATATATTGAATTTACTGGTGTTTTGTCCCGTGAGCAGCTCGCAAAAGCCTACAGAACTGCTGATTTAGTTGTAGCGCCTTCTACGGAAGGAGAAGGGTTTAACCGGACAATAATTGAAGCGCGGTCATGCGGTACACTTGTGGTTTGTACGGATATTAAAGGGCATCAGGAGGCAATTGGAAAAGATCTATTTCCTTTTATGGCAAAACCCAAAAATCCAGATTACCTGGCTAAGCAAATTATAACACTTTTAAATCTAAGTACAGTCAAAAAACAACGGATAAGAAAACAGGGCAGGGAAGAGGTGAAAACATTATTCAGTTGGGACAATATAGCTAAAAAACATATTCTTTTCTACAGAAGTTTGATTTCTAGATGACCTGCTTAATTTTTGATATAATGGCAGTATGACTATCGGTGATTTTGTCAAGAAAAGAAAGTATTTATTTTGGTCAACTAAAAATTATAATGGTCTTTCAAAAGAAGCTGTAATTGAGACTATTTTGAATTACGGCAATATGAATGATGTACGAGAGCTGATTTCCTTTCTGGGCATGCAAGAAGTCGCAAAAATTTTCCATGAGCAGACAAATCGTCCGAGGATCAACTATCGTCCTGAAGTAAAAAATTATTTCAACTTATATTTCCGGAAATATGCATAAGGATATCTTAACAAAAACTCAATTAAAGCTGTTGTCAATAGTTAAATTATTTTCAAAAAAATTTGGTTTAGTAGGCGGTACTGCCATTGCTTTGCATTTGGGACACAGAGAGTCACTTGATTTTGATTTATTTAGTTTTAATGGATTTAATAATTATTCAATAAAGACAATAATTACTAAAAGCGCAGTCATTGATACTGTTTTAGTCAATAAGAAAGGGGAGTACACATTTTTAATAAATGGGATTAAATTTACTTTTTTCCAATTTCCTTACAGGATTAATTTTCCAAAATCATTCGGCGACATTGTGAAATTGCCTGATATTCTTACACTTGCCGCTATGAAAGCGTTTGCGCTCGGCCGTAGGGCTAAATGGAAAGATTATGTTGATTTGTATTTTATTCTGAAAAATCATAATACCATTTCAGAGATAACGACCAGAGGTGTGGAAATTTTCGGCAGTGAATTCAATGAGAAAATTTTTAGGACTCAGCTCGCCTATTTTGAGGATATTGATTATTCTGAACAGATTATTTATAAAAATGGATTTTTAACCGCTGATGAAGTGATCAAAAAAGCTCTTATGGAATTCAGTTTAGATTAAGTCTGTAAAAACCAAAAGTAAGGTTATTTTTTTAAAAATCTAATAAAAAATTATGCATGAAATCCAATTTCTAAATAAGGATACACGTGATTTTTCCTGAGATTTATTCTGGTGAAGCTAAATTTGAATTTTAATTCCCGGGGACATGGTGGATTTGAGGGTAATATTGCGGATTTTTTCTTTTTTTATCGCCTCAATCAGGGCTTGAATATTTTCTGATAGTTTTTTTGCTCCGAAAGACATTTTTCCAACAATAAGATGCATGATCGGAGCTTTCATTTCTGTTCTGAAATTAACTTGGCCCTTTTTGAAATTTTCTAGAGCTTTTTCCGGATCCTTAACCAAAGTCGCATTTTTCGGATTCGGCATAAGCCCTTTTGGCCCCAAAATTTTAGCAACGCGGGCGAGTTTGGGCATCATTTCCGGTTTGGCCAAGAGGATATCAAAATCAATTTTGCCTGATGCAACTTTTGCCAATAAATCATCATCGGCAATTGCTACTCTAACTTGTTTTCCTGTTCCGTGGGGGAGAGTAATGTTTCCGGAAATACCAAGTTCAGTTGTATTTACGTGAAGCTCAACTGTTTCGTCAAATTTTGATCTTTTTAGTGTTTCCAGCATGCTTAAAGCCTCTGTAAGGCTGTATTTTTTGTTCCGATCCAGTGTTTCCATTACTTTTTGATAGCTTTTTGAGTGGGGAGACTTCTTTTCTTTTTTAAAAGTCTTTTTTGCGCTCTTAGGTTTAGATTCCTGAATTTCCGCGATTTCTTCTTCGCTTGGGCCGACAGAAATAACACGTTCTCCGCCCTTTGTGCCTTTAACTAGCTTTTTGTCTTTATTTTTTTGCTTTGAGCTTTGTTTTTGTTCGTTTTCGAGTGTTTCATCACCCAAAACTCTTATTTTAATCTTTCCCATATTTAGTTATGCGTTATGAGTATTGTAGCTATGGGTAGGATTTTCCTCCTAACTCATAACTCTCAACTCATAACTATTTTACTTCTATTCCCATTGACCGCGCAGTACCAGCTACTATTTTAGCCGCTTGTTTTACGTCAGTTGTATTCAAATCTTCCAATTTTGCCTGCGCAATTTCTTCAGCCTGTGTCATTGTTAAAGTTCCGACGATTTCTTTTCCCGGTTTACCTGATCCTTTTTCTTTTTTCATTGCCTTTTTGATCATTTCAGCAACCGGAGGTTTTTTGGTAATAAAAGAGAATGTCCTGTCAGTGTAGACAGTGATAACAGCCGGAATGATTGTGCCTTTTTGCGCAGCTGTTCTGTCATTGAAAGCTTTGACGAATTCCATGATAGGAAGCCCATGCTGTCCAAGAGCCGGTCCAACCGGAGGCGCAGGCGTAGCTTCGCCGGCCTTAATATTTAATTTTATGATTGTTTTTATTTTCTTAGCTGCCATAGTTAGTTATGCGTTATGAGTTATTGGTTATGAGTAGGGTTTTTCTCCCAACCCATAACTCCCAACTCATAACTACGTTATAGTTTGGCTACCTGTAAAAAGTCAAGCTCTACTGGTGTTTCGCGGCCGAAGATTGAAACTAATACTTTCAATTTACCTTTTGTTTCATCAATTTCTTCAACTGCTCCCAAAAAGTCAGAGAAGGGCCCGTCAACGATCTTAACAGCTTCGCCCTTGGTAAAGGCTGTTTTATAAAGAGGTTCTTCCAAATTCATAAATTTCTGAATCGCCTCAACTTCTTTTTCCGAGATTGGAGTTGGTTTATTTCCGGCACCGATAAAAGCAGTAACTCCCTGTGTGGTTCTGACCAGAAGCCAGGATTCATCGTCCAAAATCATACGGATCAAGACATAGCCCGGGAAAATCTTTTCTTTTACTGTTTCTTTTTTACCTTGGGAGACTTTGATTGTATTTCTGGTCGGAACGATTATGTCAAAAATTCTGTCTTCAAACCCAAGACTTTGGATTCTCTGATGAAGAGACTTTTTAACTTTATTTTCGTGCCCTGAATACGTGTGGACAATATACCATTTTCCCAGCTCTGCGTTAACAGTTGGTTTTTCTTCAATCGTCTCTGTTAATGTTGGCGGTGCAGCTGTTTGTTTATCCATAATTATTTAATTATTGTTCCTATGGCTTTGACAAAGATAAAATCCAATCCTCCTAAAAATAATCCTACAAGCAAACTTATGACAATAACTACAAGCGTTAAGCGTATGGTTTCCTGCCGTGTCGGCCAGACTACTTTTTTGAGTTCATCCCTGGTTTCCCTAAGAAAACTAGCAGGCGTTGTTGCCATAGATTTTTCTCCGTGTCATCCCGAATTTATTTCGGGATCTCCTGCCTGTAGGCAGGACTGTTTACAAAAGAATGAGATGCTGAAACAAGTTCAGCATGACAAGGAATAAATCATTTTATCAGAAACTTATTGACATGTAAAGAGCATACGAGGTAAAATTGATAAACGGCATTGTCATTCCGAACTCGTTTCGGAATCTCAATTCAAGAAACGAAACAAGATGCTGAAACAAGTTCAGCATGACAACTGTAATTATGAAGAAAATTAGAAAAGTAGTCATACCCGCTGCGGGGTTTGGCACCCGCTTTTTGCCCCAAACCAAAGCCATGCCCAAGGAAATGCTTCCGATCGTTGACAAACCGGTTATTCAGTATGTGGTTGAGGAAGCAGTGGCATCGGGAATTAAAGACATTATTATTGTCACAGGAGCTTTGAAGCGCGCAATTGAAGATCATTTTGATGTTCCGAACGCAGAGCTTTTAAAAAATCTTGAAAGCGGAGGTAAGCAGGAGCTAATTAACGAAGTTAAAAAAATTTCAGAAATGGCCAATTTTATTTACGTCAGGCAAAAAGGTCCGTATGGGAACGGTACGCCTGTGTTAGCTGCGGAACCTGCTATTGAAGATGAGCCGTTTGCAGTTTTATGGGGAGATGAATTTATTTATTCAAAACCGCCAAGACTTGCCCAAATGATTGAGGTTTATGAAAAATATGGAGGAATAGTCATATCAGGAGTAAGAATTGAGAAGAAAGAAGATCTGAAAAGATACGGAATTGCAGATATTGAGAAGGTTGCGGGAAAGGTTTACAAGATTAAATCTATTGTCGAAAAACCTGATCCGGATCAGGCCCCTTCGAATCTTGCAACGCATGGGGCATACATTTTGCCTCCGGAAATTTTCAACGCCCTCAAGGTAGTTAAACCCGGAAAAGGCGGAGAAATCTGGTTGGTTGATGCAATAAATCTTTTAAAGGAGCAGGGGACACCTGTGTATGCAGTAGAAATTGAGAATGGAAAATATTATGACACGGGCAATAAAATTGAATACATGAAAACTGTTGTAGAGCTGGCCTTGGAGCACAAAGATGTTAATGGTGAGTTCCGCCAGTTTCTTAAGGATCTAAAGCTTTAAAGTATGGGGTCCTGTCGCCAGTTTCCCTCCCGCCAATGCTCACTGCGTTGCGCGTTGTCGGGAGCCCTTCCTCTGGCGCCACCCCCTTTAACTTAATAATATGAAGCAAAGATTAAAACTTTTCATTATTGGCAGTTTGTGTTTTGGAGCTTTCGTGCTTTTTTCTTTTATTGTTCACAAAAATTTACTTACTCAATTTGACTTCAATTCCACAGTCAGGCTTCAGGACCATATTATTAGCAGGAGATTTGACGGACTATTCTCTTTTTTTAGCGATATAGGGGTATTTGAAATAATGCTTGGGGTTTTATTGATAATTTTAGTTTTCCTTAAAAAAATCAGGGGAATATTTGTTTTGGGATTCTTCGGACTTTTTCATTTAATTGAGCTTTATGGAAAATTTTTTGTCGATCATTTGCCTCCGCCTGAATTCATGCTAAGAACGGAAAGAATTATGAATTTTCCGCAGTTTTATATCCGCACGGAAAATTCTTATCCGTCAGGCCATGCAGGCCGCACAGGATTTATTAGCGTGGTGATAGGATTAATTGTTCTTCGGAGCAAAAAATTGTCAAGATTGCAAAAATCTTTAATTTTGGGATTTTTAATCGTATACGATATTACAATGTTTGTCAGCAGAGTCTATTTGGGGGAGCATTGGACAACGGATGTGATCGGCGGGGGATTACTCGGAATGGCTTTAGCTTTCCTGTCTTTGGCATTTCTTTAAGGAGCGTAGCTAGTATGGTATTGAGATTTCAAAAAGTATTACTTTTGGGAGCATTTCTTTTTCTTTTTTTAAATTTATTTTCTCCAGGATTAGTGTTTGCAAACAACAATGCAGACGCAAATAAATCAACTTTGGCAGTAGGCCCCAGCTCTATTCCTGCAGATGGTGTAACAACCGCAACGATTACGATTGCAGTGAAGGACAGTTTGGGAAATACTTTGTCCGGAGACCACATTACTCTGACAAGCACAAGCGATTCGGGGTTAAGTATTAATGGTAGCTCATACGGAACAACTAGTTGGACTGCCGCAACAGATTCAAATGGAAATGTCACTTTTACAATTAAATCTAGTAATGCAAGTTCTCATACCGATACTTTTACTGCTTCCGATGTCAGCAGCAGTCCTGCCGTTACTCTTGGTTCCGGTACAAATAATAATGTAGCTGTAAATTTTACAGTTCCATCATCCTCAAATTCTGTCTGTTCGGATGCAGCGCCGGGAAGCACACCCCAGCTGGTTTCAGCAGCTCCAAATGGTTCTGATCAAATAACACTAACGTGGACAGACGCAACAGATCCTGTAAATCATTATCTCCTTGCTTATGGAACAGCATCAGGTCAATATATTTATGGAAATCCAAATATCGGAGGACAGGGCACAACCTCCTATGATGTTGGTAGCTTAGCAAAGGGAACAACATATTATTTTGTGGTCAGGGCTATTAATGGATGTAATCCTGGTAGTTATTCTAATGAAATTTTTGCTGTTGCCGGTGAATCACTGACGCCAACCCCTACGCAGGAAGATACATCAAGTTCAATTCCCAATTCAAATAGCGACAATAGCCAGCAAAATGTAGACAACAGTACGGTGGTTCTGGATATCCTAACCGATACTCCTGTCCCACAACCAACTCTAACGCCAACACCAGCACCAAAACTCGCAATGGGCATTGGTATAAAAAAAATTATCATCTACGCCTTATTCATTATCATTGTTGGTTCTGTCGGCGTTATTTATTGGCGGAAATTTAAAAATGACAAAAAGATAGTCGACCCCAACGTTTTTCACATTTAACGTAATAAGATTATATGTGATATATTGACAAATTGAGTAAACTATGATTTAATTAATTAATGTTAATTAAGCGCAATTTGCAGTCTTTTATTGAAACTCAGCTCAAGGCTGAACCTAAAATTATTTTATTGTACGGACCACGACAGGCAGGAAAAACAACCCTGATTCAAGAAGTAACTAGGGATAAACAAAAAGTTGTCTTTTTAACGGGTGATGATATACGAACACAAGAATTATTTTCCGTTGCGAATTTACATCAATTACAAGCAGGAATAGGCGAAGCGTATATCCTAGTCATTGATGAAGCGCAACGAATCAAAGATATCGGCCTGTCACTAAAATTATTATTCGATGAAAAACCGTTTTCTATAATTGCTAGCGGCTCTTCGTCATTTGATCTTGCGAATAAAGTAAATGAACCCCTCACGGGAAGAGCAGTAGTTTATAAACTATATCCATTATCTCTTCTTGAGATTCCTGTCAATGCACCTGACATATCAGTAATTTCTCGTCTTGAAGAATATCTTCGTTTTGGTTTGTATCCAAGAGTAGTTACTACAAACGGAGAGCAAGAGAAACGAAAATACCTAAACGATCTTATGAATTTATACTTATACAAAGACATACTAACATTTGAATCTGTGAGAAAACCAAAAAAGGTAATTGACCTATTATCTCTCCTAGCCTTGCAAATAGGCTCAGAAGTGTCAATCCAAGAATTGGCGATAAATCTATCTCTCTCAAAAATTATCGTTGAAAAATATCTTGACTTGCTTGAAAAAATGTTTGTGATAGTGAATGTGCGTGGATTTAGCAGAAATCTAAGAAAAGAAATTACTAAAACTTCAAAATATTATTTTGTAGACCTGGGACTTCGCAATGCGCTTATCCAGAATTTTAATGTAACGCATTTGCGAAGCGATGTGGGAGGAATGTTTGAGAACTTTTGTATTATTGAGCGTATTAAATCAATGGAAAATAGGCAACAATTTGCTAATTATTATTTTTGGAGAACATATGATCAGAAAGAAATAGACTTAGTAGAGGAACGAGATGGCAAGCTCTTTACGTATGAGTTTAAATGGTCAGTAAGAGAAAGCGGTTTAAGTTCGGCGGTACGCGAATTTCAAAAGACATACCCTCAAAGTGAGCACATGCAGGTTTCGTCGGCAAACCTAGAAGATTTTTTACAAATCTAAAAGTCTTAGCTTCAGTCTTTTAGATCAAACTATATCGTGCAGGGCCACCAGGACTCGAACCTGGAAAAGCAGTTTTGGAGACTGCCGTGATACCATTTCACCATAGCCCTATATAGTTATGAGTATAGCAGAGTTATGAGTTATAAATAAAATTATTATATTTTATTCCAAGCTCATAACTTTCAATTCCGAACTACTTCATTTTCTCTGTTTCTTTGTGTTCGTTAACTTTGTTGCAGTGTCTGCAAAATTTCTTCAGCTTAATTTTTTCCAATGTGTTAACTTTGTTGCGGGTTGTTGTGTAATTTCTGTTTTTGCAAACAGCACAGAAAAGCGCAATTTTGACCCGTTGTTCTCCTTTACTTGCCATAGATTAGTTATGGGTTATGAGTTATTAGTTATGAGTAGGTTATAAATAACTAAGAAATTGAACTTTTTAACTTACTCAACATTTTTGAAATGCTAACAATCTCTTCTCTCCATTCCTCCTTTCTCTTGAGGTCAATTATATCTTGTTTAGAAGCAATTTCCAAGATTGGTATACATTCATGACAAGAGCTCCTGCTAATAGTTATGAATCTTCTGAATTCATTTTTTGTTCTACTTGCTCCCTCAGCTATATTCAAAGCAATTGAGAGGGAGGCTCTTCTTAGTTGATCTGTTATTGAAAAAGCAAAATCTTTTGGCCAATTTTTCGTATCGCTGTAGATGGCATTAGTCAGATTTAAAGCTTTTTGGTATACAGTTAATTTTTCAAAATTAAATTCTTCCCTCATAACTCTGAACTCCCAACTCATAGCCATATTGAGCCGATGGCGGGAATCGAACCCGCGACCTAGTCATTACCAATGACTTGCTCTACCACTGAGCCACATCGGCGATTGGCGGGCAGGCCAATGAATCGTTTTACCACTAAACTATGTCGGCCAAATAGTTATGAGTGGAAATAAGTTATGGGTTATGCGTAGCGCTTTTAAATTCCCTACTCATAACTCTTAACTCCCAACCCATAACCATTTCAGTGCTAGGTGAGGGACTCGAACCCCCGTAGGCCTTACGACCGTCTGGTCTACAGCCAGATGCAATTGCCGCTATGCGAACCTAGCCCTTCGGTTTAATTATATCATTTGAGCCTCCCAACAGAATCGAACTGTTGTCATATGTTTACAAAACATACGCTCTGCCATTGAGCTAGGGAGGCACTTTGTCGCTTCACTCCTCAGTGCAAGCAAAGTTAAATCTAATTTTACCAGACAAAGAAGAATAGAACAAGAAGGGGCACTGAATAAATACACTCTTTAGCACCGAGGATGATTTTCATTTCTCCCTAGATACTAATTAGGAAGGTTATTCATCCCGCCACGGCGGAGTGAAAAAAACCTTGTTGTCGCCTAAGGCGACTACCTCAAGAGATTTGAAATTGTCGAGAAAAATCTAAACCAACCTCAAATACCAAAGAGCAATTTAATCTAAGCAAAAAATTTGTTAATTGTCAACTTTACCGGGCGCTTGAGGTGGAAGGTTTTTCTCCGAGCATAAAAAGACCGTTGGTAGTTTGTTTTAATACGGATTCATTTATTCCTGAGGCTGTGACCAGAGTTTTCGGAAGGAATAATATGGCTGTTTTCTCCGGTGTCTTAACTTTTGAAGAAAAAGTAACAGTAGCTACAGTGCCTTTCCCAATAACTCCTTGCGCTGTAAGTCCCACACTAAGAGCATAAGATATTCTTCCGGTTTCAGCATCAATTTGATTCAAAAGCACATCAGAAGTTGTTCCGAAGAAAGGACCGGGAATTACAGCCACATTGGTTAGGACTTCCGGATCATATTGTAATTCCAGTTGCACTGCTGTTACTTTATTTCCTCCAGTTAAGATTTCAACAGGAAGAGAATAATTTGTGGTCAAAACAGAGGCAGAAGTTGCAGTAACAGGTATTCCGAATGAAAGAGTAGTCTGTGCAGTCAGCTTCTTGGGAGCAGTTACCGCTGGAGCAGTTTTGGAAGTTTGAGGTTGATAAAATGCCACCAGCAAAAGCACAAAGGTGATTAGTAAAAGTGCGAAGATAAGAAAAAGTGTTCTTTTAGACATAACTTAAATTATACTACAAACCTTGTCCTTCTTTGGTCCAGGTTGCAAATCCCCTGAGCCAAGTATTGTAATCAACTTGATCTATGGATCCTCCGCTATTATCAAAATCACTTGCAGCGCAAGAATCTACGGCAGCTCTCTTCCAACAGCTTCTAAAAATATTGTAATCTGCAATGTCAATCTTATTATCGTTGTTTATGTCTCCGAAAACAAGCGTTGCAGTTGGGACAGTAATTGTTCCGCCTGAACCAGAAACAGTAAAGACAGATTTGGCTATCATATTGTCTTTGCGGAAGATGATGAAATATTTGTCTTGCTTCAAACTTGTAAGAGTTATATTTACTGAATATTGTCTGCCTGGGATTGAAGTTTTATTAAATGTTTGAGTTGCAGGTGCGCCTGCTACCTGATTATTGGTTGTAAGATTGTAAAGAATAAGGTTTGCAGACAAAGTCTCTGAAGTTAGAGATATATCCTGAGCATTTAGAGCCGAGACCAGAATTACGCTGCTGATTTGAGTCGGAACAGCTGTTGGCGGAATGTAGGAAGTAGGAACAACTACTGGAGGAACATATGGAGGAACGTATGAGGTGGGAACAGCTGTTGGAATTGTTATTGGAGCTGCTGTTGGCGGAACATATGGTACAGATGTTGGAATTGGAGCTGCGGTTGGAACAGTCGTCATTGGCATACAGCAGACAATATTGGGCGATGGACAAAGAGTTCCTCCTGTTCCGAAATAATCATAACTCGGATTGCATGGAGCCATAGGAATACATTGTCCTCCGCTTGACTCACAAGTATAATTAGTTGGGGTAGAAGTTGGAACAGCATTTATCGGAACACAAGTTGATGAGGGGGGATTCCAGCTTATTAGCGTAGTGAAGCCACATTTTGCTGAGCAGACAGCCATAACATATCCTGCTACAGCCGAACCGGGGCATACGGATGAATAAGAGCTATTGCTGTCATCGCATACCCAGTCAGTAAATACTCCGTTGTGGCCGGCTTGATCAGTAGTTATGTGGGCGCCCGACATGCATTCTCTTCCCGTCTTGGTTCCTGCGTCAGGATTTCCCGCGACTGTGGTTTCGCAAAAACTTTGTATTAGTGCGCCGGGATATCCAGTGTCATAATAAGAGCGGCATGTGCCGTCAGTACAGGCTTCATTGCATGCGCAATCTGAATCGGCATTACTACTCAAGCAAAGTCCGAAAAACCACGCTCTTTGTTTTAGCGTTTGTTGCCGTTGAGCTACGATTACAGTCAGGGAAGTTGCGGAAATAAGAATAAGCAACACTAAAAGTTTTGCTGTTTTTGTGCGAGTAGAACGCGACACAAACCCCGCAGTCTTTTTTACAAGACCTGTTATGAAGTCCATATATTTAGAATAAAGAAAGGAAGAAGAAATGTCAACTTTACTGGGCGCTTGGGGTGGAGGGTTTTTCTCCGAGCATAAAAAGACCGTTGGTAGTTTGTTTTAATACGGATTCATTTATTCCTGAGGCTGTGACCAGAGTTTTCGGAAGGAATAATATGGCTGTTTTCTCCGGTGTCTTAACTTTTGAAGAAAAAGTAACAGTAGCTACAGTGCCTTTCCCAATAACTCCTTGCGCTGTAAGTCCCACACTAAGAGCATAAGATATTCTTCCGGTTTCAGCATCAATTTGATTCAAAAGCACATCAGAAGTTGTTCCGAAGAAAGGACCGGGAATTACAGCCACATTGGTTAGGACTTCCGGATCATATTGTAATTCCAGTTGCACTGCTGTTACTTTATTTCCTCCAGTTAAGATTTCAACAGGAAGAGAATAATTTGTGGTCAAAACAGAGGCAGAAGTTGCAGTAACAGGTATTCCGAATGAAAGAGTAGTCTGTGCAGTCAGCTTCTTGGGAGCAGTTACCGCTGGAGCAGTTTTGGAAGTTTGAGGTTGATAAAATGCCACCAGCAAAAGCACAAAGGTGATTAGTAAAAGTGCGAAGATAAGAAAAAGTGTTCTTTTAGGCATAACTTAAAATACGCTATTAGTTTTACCCTCTTCATACCAGGTTGAATATCCTCTCAAGAAAGTATTGTAATCAACTTGATCTATGGATCCTCCGCTATTATCAAAGTCGCTTGAAGAGCAAGAGGTTGTAGTAGGCTGCTTCCAACAACTTTTAAAGATATTCCAATCCAGAGGATCAATGGCATTGTCATTATTAAGATCTCCAAAAACAAGTGTTGTAGTAGGAACAGTAAATGTTCCGCTTGAACTTGAAATAGTGAAAACAGATTGAGCTATCATATTGTCTTTGCGGAAAACAATGAAATATTTGTTTTGAGTTAAATTAGTAAGAACTACATTTGCCGAATATAGTCTTCCCGGGATTGAAGTTTTGTTGAATGTTACTGTTGCCGGAGCGCCTGCTACCTGATTATTGGTTGTGAGATTATAGAGGATGAGGTTTATAGGCAAAGTATCTGAAGTTAAAGATGTATCTCGGGCATTTAAAGCCGATACAAGAGCAATGTTGGTAGTTGACGTGGAACCGCCACATGCGGGTATACCGGAACTACTAATAGCACATGGCTGTTCGGTTGGGCATGTAGTCGTGGACGACTGACAGATGCTGTTAACGCAGCTATAGGAGTTGACGTTGTTTTCCGAGCAGCTGCCTGATTTAGAGCCACTGCTATCCGTACAAGTATTACCGCTTACTGAGCAGGTTGTGGTGACTGGCGGTACAACAGGAGGATTAGTTGACGCTTTGCAACAAACAGTACCGCTGGCACAAGTGCCTGAAGTAGTAGGAGTGTATCCCGAACCACATGATCCGCTCATACAGCTTTGTCCACTAGTATTTGTGCAGGTATAGGTGATAGTAATTGGGGCTGTTGATTGCTTGCAGCAGACATAACCGCTGGCACAAGTGCCTGAAGTAGTAGGAGTGTATCCCGAACCACATGATCCGCTCATGCAGGTTCCCCCAGAAGGAGTGCAAGTATCTGTTGTTGTTACAGTTCTAGTTGTTGCAGGAGTTTGATTGCTACCGCAAGGAATTTTCGAAACAATAGTATAGTTAAAAAAACCATTCCATTTGCAACATTCAGTTGACGTTACTCCAAAAGGGCAACTTCCAAAATTGGTATCATAACCAGCGGGACAGCAAAGACTTACACTGCCACAAGTTCCGTCACTTTTGCACTGTCCCGAGCCGTTATTGCATGATCCATTCACATTTTTCGGTTCTGCATAGCAGGTGCGATTAGTTGTGTTGCATTTTCCCGTAGAGCAATCTGTAGCGTAAGGTGTTTTCCAGCAATCCAAATCAGGGTTAACCGAAGACCCACATTCTCCTCTTGTTGTTGTATCGCAAGCACCATTCTTACAGGTTCCTGAGTTCCATGCGGAATCTGTGCATGCTGTTCCGTCAGATTTGTTAGTATGCGTGCAAGCGTTATTAACACAGGCATCAGTAGTGCATTCATTTCCATCCGTTGGGCAAGTGCAACTGGGAGCACCATAACATTCAATCTGCGGCACAACCATGAAGAACCCACATTCCCTTACTGAAGATGCTGCTCTACAGCCGCTAAATCCGCTATTTCTGCAGCATGTATTTCCATCAACTCCAGAGGCACTAGCGTTACAGTTTGAGTCAAATCCACCAACAGTACACGCATCTGAACTTAAATTTCCAACATAACATGCTCCAGTGAAGATTGAATTAGCTGCTGCACTTTGTTTTATGGTTTGTTTTTGCTGGGCTATAACTACGGTCAGGAAAACAGCGAAGATGAGAATAAGCATCGCTACGATTCCGGTTGTTCTTGATTGAGAGGGATTTGAAATAAAACCAAAAGCTCTTTTTATGAAGCCCATACAATTAGAATAGGAAAAAGAGATGGAGAAGTCAATAGTGGCTTAATTATAATCCTAGGAGTTTTTCAGAAAAGAGAAGAAGGGAAGATATTAATGTTCCCAACGATAGCGCTCCCTGGGAAAGCAGCAGGAAAAATATAATAAAAATTCCAATAGATCCCAGAGATAGAAATGCATTAGCCAGCTTTTCAGGCAAAAGAAGTGAAAATATTTTGGAGCCGTCCAGCGGGGGAATGGGAATAAGATTGAAAATTGCCAGCAAGAGATTTAAACGGACGATAAGCGCGATAATTTCTAGTGGAAATATTCTGAGAATAAAACTAAAAATAATTGCAATTGCGACATTAGTTAAGGGGCCCGCGAGAGAAACAAGCGCCAGATCTTTCCTGCCGTCTCTGAAGTTAAAGGGATCTACGGGTACGGGTTTGGCTGCTCCGATTACTATCGGAGAACCTGAAATTAAAAGAATAAGAGGCAAGGCAATGCTCATTATTGGGTCAATATGATTTTTTGGATTAAGAGTTAAGCGTCCTGCAAGACGGGCTGTCGGATCACCGAGGCGTTCTGCAGCCAAACCATGAGCGATCTCATGTAAAATAGCTGAAAAAAGCAGAATAACTAAAGCAATAACAGCAAAAAGGATATTCATAACTTTTTATTGTCATGCTGAATTTATTTCAGCATCTATTCTTTTTTTAATGAGATCCTGAAACAAGTTCAGGATGACAATTAATCTTTATTTTAACACAATGCTCTTCGAATAAACTGTTGTGTTCCCTTGTTCTTTTTAGTATACTACAGCATAAAGGATTGTCTATGTCGAGCGGAATGAGGTGCGCAAATTGCGATAAAGGTGTAATGTACGGACATAACATGTCTCATGCAAAAAACAGAACGAATCGGGTTTTCGCGCCCAATCTTCATTCTACGCGCATCTTGATTAATGGAGCAATGAAAAGAGTAAGACTTTGTACAAAATGTTTAAGAAGAGCGAAGAAACAATCTAAGCCAGTTGCTCCAACAGCTTCTTCAGCGGTTCTTTAATTTCAGGATATCCGTTTAAAAAATCTTTATAGCTAACCGGTTTTTTGCCTTCGACTTGAATCTTGTTCTCAGGCAGGAGCTTAATCCTTAATCCCTTATCCTTTATCCTTATTTCTGTCCATACTCCCGGCCAAGGATAATAGGCACGAATTTTTAATTTTAAATTTTTAATTTTTAATTGCGATGATGATAAATCGATGTACCCATCTTGGCGGGCAAGAGACTTGGTAAAAGTGGCTTTTTTATGGTCTTGTGCGCTAAGCTTTAGATTGCCTTTTAGGTATTTATCCAACACTTTGAGTAATAAATTTGTTCCCCTTGCAAATAATTTTTTATACAAAGAGCCGGCTGTATCGGTGTCTAAAATTTCTTCCTTTTCCTGCCCGAGAATTGGTCCGTGGTCTATTTCTTCATCAAGTTTTATAATGCTTACGCCGCTAGTTTTATCACCTTGTAGAATTGCTGCTTGAACAGGAGTTGGTCCTCTGTATTTGGGAAGTAAAGAAGGGTGAATATTAATTATTCCTTTTGGAAAAGCGCTTAGGATCTCTTCGGGAATAATCAGGCCGAAATCAGCAACAACCGCTATGGAAGCATGGGTATTTAGTATTGAGCATTTAGTATTTTGATTTTTAAGACTGGATGCAGACACAAAAGGGATTTTATTTTGCTGGCAATAAGAGGGAATGATGCCGTTGGGTTTTTCGGTAGTTATCACTAAGGAAAGATCGAAATTATCCTTCAAAACCTCAATAATTGGAATGACGAATTTTGATGATCCAAAGAAGATAATTTTCATATATTTTTTTACGTTGTCATCCTGAACTTGTTTCAGGATCTTCTGTTTACGAGCATGTCCCTTTACGAAAAATGAGATGCTGAAATAAATTCAGCATGACATTGTGTGAGCTAAATTTCTATTTCTTCGAATTCGTCTTCGTCCTTTTTATTCTTGTGGGATTTGTAAAGAATTCCTTTTTGTTCCAAAACTCTTTTTGGGAAAAGAATTCCTTCCAAATGGTCCATTTCGTGCTGAACAATTGTTGCCATGAAGTTTCCGAATTTTTGTTCATGATGTTTTCCTTCTTCGTCAAGAAAAGAAAGGGTTAGGGAAGATGCCCGGAGCACAGGTCCCCAGATATTTGGAAGAGACAAACATCCCTCCAGTTTTTTGGAAGCTTTTTTACTTAAATCTTTTTTTGACCTTTTAACGTAATCAACTTTGGAAGACCGTTCTGTAATTTTCGGATTGATAAACACAAAAATTTTGGATTTATCTGTGGGTTTTGCAATAAAAATCCGTAATGATTTGTCGACTTGCGGTGCAGCCAAACCTACCCCCTTAGGATCAGAAGTTTTAAGAAGTGTTTTTTTCATTTCCGCAACAATTTTAATTACGGAAGTATCAACCTTGGATACAGGTTTTGTAATAGCGGATAAGACTGGATTTGGAGCAGTTACTATTTTAAACACCAGGCAATTATATCACATTAAGCTTGTCATCCCGAACTTGTTTCGGGATCTTTCGTTTACAGAAATAATTGCCGTGAACGAGATGCTGAAACTAGTTCAGCATGACATGGAGAAGGGATTTATTTTGACCAGTCCTCAATGGACTTTTTGGCTTCTACGTCTTTTGGAGATATGTGTGTCAAAATAAATTGCATTTGCGCTATTGCTTTGAAGTTTAGATTTTCATCTGCAACAACTTTTCCTGATTTATCTAGAGATGCAGCGTGGTAAAAAAGCCCTAATGCGTAGTATGCATCCCTATAATCGGGTTTGAGAATTACTGTTTTTTCCATAGCTGAAATTCCCTGTTCGATATCATTGTTTTGTCCGTATAAAACTCCGAGGTTGTACCAAATTCTTGCATCGTTGGGAGCCAGAAGGGAAGCTTTTTTAATGGCATCCAAAGCCCGGGGAAGATACCGGGAATCAACTTGGGAAAGAGCATAAAAAATTCTGACTCTGGTTTTCCAGAAAACTGCGTTATTTGGATGTTGAGAAACAATCTCGTTGCTTGTGTTAATTGCCTCTTGAGCTAAAGATGAAGCGACACTGACCGTTTGATCTTTCGTAGCTGAATCTTGGGTTTTTTGGGAAACTAATCCTGCGGCCATAACAGCATCGTTAAATGAAAGTTCATCTTTGAAAATGGGTTCGTCTCCCCGGAGCTCTACTGCTTTATGCAAATTCGGATAAGCTTGTTGATATTCTTTGGCTTGGTCTAAATTATAACCAAGAGCGAAAGCTGTATCTGCCTGCCAAAATCTCAAAAGTGAATAAAGCATAAATAGGCTAATAACCAGAATAAAAAAGATTGGGGTCCATTGCCAGATTGAAGCTCCGCTTTCTATCCGGACTGCTTTATTCGTTTGGGATGGAGTCACTTTTGTTTCTACTTGTTTCATCAGAATAAATATGAAAGCCGGAATCATAAATAAATAAACATTTGTCATGACAACGGAAAACCCAAAAAAATTAGTAATCAAAATAGAAATGTAGGATGCTAAAAGAGCAAGGGTTAAAATCTCAAATTCAAAATTCCAAGCTCCAAAGGTTTTTCTATTTTGATCATTATGATTTTGAATTTGTTTGAGATTTGAGATTTGAGATTTAAGATTTTTTATAGACAAGAATAAAAAAGTCCCTATCATTAATAAATAACTTCCTAAACCAACAATACCGGTTGTCGCAAGATAATTTAAATACTCATTGTGAGCTTTGTTGTACAAAAAGTCCCATTCTGATGTTAGATTTTGACCAACGGGTTTATATTTATAATAGGCGAATGCAAATGTTTCCACTCCTGTACCAAAAATGGGATTATTCTTCCACGCGCTAATTGCACCGGACCAAACAAGTAATCTTATTTTGCCTGAATCTGTTCCGCCAAGTTCCCCAGCGCTTACAGTTGGTTTTGTTACAGATTGGGCAGCCGGCTTAGTCCCTATTGAAGATTGTTTCCTGGCAAAGGTTTCTTTAAGTCCGTTAACGGTGAATTTGTTAATGGAAGATATGGGGCTTCCTATGAAGAAAGTTATGACAATAAATAAAAGAGTTAAAATGAGAAATTCTAATTTTGCACTTTTTAGCAGTAAAAAACTATGGAGTTGTTTTTTGTAAATCCAGATAAGAGAAAGTGCGAAAAATACTAAAGAGATCCATATGGCAACGAAACCGGATCTTGCGTTGGTATAAAGAAGATCAATATAGAACAAAACAGTGAGTGATAAATATGTCCATAATTTCCAATTTCCCCGCCCGCTAGCGGGCCATTTGGAAATAACATAAGCAAGGGAGATTGGTATTAAAATGGCTAAATAAGCTGCGAGCCAATCAGGCTGTCCCAGAGTTGAAAAAATTCTGACTTTTGGCATAAATTCCGCTGTCCAGCATGAAACATCAAAAGTTCCCCTGAACAAAAGGCATGTCGGGTCATATCCGAAATGAGCAGGCAAACCCCAGAGGGCAACAATTAACCCGGAAATTAAGCTCAAAAACAAAGATTTTTTAACCATTCCTACCGCATTAGTCTGAAAATTACTTAAGAATGCGTAATACAAAAAGACATAAGAAATGATTGACAATAAGCCCCCGTTAAAGCGGGAATAATAACCCCACAAAGAAACATGCGGGTCCAGAGAAAAAATAGTTGAGATGATTTGGGAAGCTAGAAAAAGAATAATCGGAATATCCAGGGGGGTTTTTTGAATAAAAAATTTTCTTTGGAGAACCATTTTGGTGAACCAAGACATAGCAATGACTATGGAAAGAGCCCATACAAGCCACATTTTATTCAGTTCGAAAAGCTCGGAAGTTTTATCTGTAAAAGCTAGTGGAACCAAAAGGAAGAGGATATAAAAACTATATTCGATGATTCTATTCCAGATTTTTACAGCATTCATCGTAGATTTTTCCATGTTAACACACTATTTTAATTGAAACAAGTGGATTAAGGAGGAGATTTTGCGGAAGCTTTATTGTTTGACTGGCGGAAGCTTTTTTGCGAGTTCTTCAACTCTTTTTAAACTCTCTTCAGCTGAAGGAGGAGAAAACCTAGCAGCTAGTCTCTGATCTCGTCTTATTTGTATTTCTTTTATGGCAGCAGTGTTGTCTTTTACAGCAGTCTCTGTTTGTATCTGCGTTGGAGATGTATTTGTGGGCAAACGCAATTCAGATGGTTTTACAGGGCCACTTTTTCCTGACTCAAGAATTTTCTTAAACGCTGGGCTAAGATTTGAGCTGTCTTCAGGAACTGTTGGTCCGTCTGGCATTATATTTCTAGGTTGACATAGTAATGTTTTTTTGTCAAGAGCAAAACGAGAATCGCTTATTGGCAATTTTTGGGTAAGATGGTATGATGAAAATTAATCTATGTTTAGCGGACTTTTTTCTTATTTTTCCCACGATATCGGTATTGATTTAGGTACTGCAAATACTCTGGTTTGGGTAAAGGAAAAGGGGATCGTAATCAGAGAACCTTCGGTTGTGGCAATGCACAAAAAAACAAAAAAAATAATTGCGATCGGGACTGAAGCCAAAAAAATGGCCGGAAAAACGCCTGCGTCTATTATTACCATAAATCCTCTGAAAGGCGGAGTTATTGCGGATTTTGATGCGACTTTGGCCATGATTTCCCATTATATTCATGTAGTTCATGAGGTTGGGAATGTTGTTCCTGTTGCCTGGCTCAGGCCAAGAGTGGTTATAGGTATTCCCTCATCTGTTACCGAAGTAGAACGCCGCGCTGTTTGGGAAGCAGCTCTAACTGCTGGAGCCAGAGAAGCATTTCTGATAGAAGAGCCAATGGCTGCAGCAATCGGAGAAAAAATTTCGGTTTTTGCTCCAACCGGAGTAATGATTGTTGATATTGGCGGCGGAACCACAGAAATTGCGATTATGTCTTTGGGCGGTATTGTCGTGAGCAAATCTTTGAAAATTGCAGGACAGGAGATGGATGATGCGATTATTCATTACGTAAGATTAAGACACGGATTATTAATGGGACAAAAAACTGCGGAAGATGTAAAAATAAAAATAGGAAGCGCATACGAACCAAAGTTAAAAGTTAAAAGTCAAAAATCAAAAGAAAATGAAAATGAAACTATAAATCCAGAACTATTAACGCATAGCTTGCGTGATAAGATGGCGGTTGTCAGAGGACGGGATATCGAAACAGGGCTCCCAAAAAGCCTGCGTTTGACGGAAGTTGAAATAAGAGAAGCTTTGGCTCCTGTTCTTTCCCAAATTATGGAAGGGATTTCGGATGTTTTACAGGAAGCCCCGCCCGAATTAACCAACGATATTTTAAGTCATGGAATATTGTTAACGGGTGGAGGCTCTTTGTTGTCAGGACTTGATCAATTGATAATTGAACGCACACATATTCCGGTTATTCTTTCCGAAGACCCATTGACTTCAGTTGTCAGGGGCACTGGGGCAGTACTGGAAAACAACGAACTTCTTCAAAGAGTGAAAGTAGTGGGTGGGCTGAAATAGATATCCTATTGGAGTGTCATCCCGAACTTGTTTCGGGATCTTCTAATCAAAAACAGATAAATCATTAAATTCAGGATTTACTTTCTTAATGAGATTTATTTTCCAGTCTCTGTGCCAATTTTTTAATTGTTTTTCTCGTGCAATAGCTTCTCTTATGTCGCGGTATTCTTCAAGATATATAAGTTTTTTGAGTTTGTATTTTTTAGTAAAGCCATCTAATAATCCAAATTTATGTTCGAATAGTCTTTTTGTAATACTATTAGTAACGCCAACATAGAGAGTAGTATTAGTTTTGTTGGTTAAAATATATGTGTAGTAGGTAAATCTTTTACGCATCGTGTTATAATTATTACTGAACTTAGATGCTGAAACAAGTTCAGCATGACAATGGAAGGAGCTTATGTGAAGAGAAAAGAAAGTTTTCTGTCTGCTTTTATTGTTGTAGTTTTTTTGTGTGCTTTAATCCTGGCTCTTTCTCTTTCCGGAAATCTTAAATTTTTATCTTCTTTTTTGGAAAAAGGAACGGTTACCATTCAATCTACAGCTTTTAAAATTTTTCAAAAGCTGCCTTTTGTGTCAGAAGATCCAAGAATTAAAAAATTAGAAGATAAGAATTTGGAGTTTTTATCCCAGGTTACGGCTTTTGAAAAACTTAAGAAAGAAAATCAAGCTTTATCCGATCAATTTCAAACAGCTTACCCTCAGGCGTTGCGGCTTTTAAAAGCAAATATAATTGGAGCATCATCTTTTATTCCCGGCATTTCAACCCCAAATACTCTTATTATAGATAAGGGCTTGCAAGACAATCTTAAAATTGGAATGGCAGTTGTAGTTAAGGATAATTTGGTGGGCGTAATATCTCAAGCTTCCGCGAATCTGTCTGAAGTTGACTTGATTAATAATCCCTCAGCTTCCTTTACTGCCAAAACGCAAAATGGAGCCGTAGGGATAGCTAAAGGTGGGGGAGGTTTGACCTTAGACAATATTCTTCTTTCAGAAAACATAAAAGAAGGGGAGCTTGTTTTAACAAAAGGAAACATAAATAGTAATGGGGTTGGTATTCCGCCGGATTTGATAGTTGGGAAAATTACATCTGTAGAGAAGAAACCTAGCGAGCTTTTCCAGAAAGCAGAAATAACAAGCTTTGTTAATTTTGTAAAATTATCTACAGTTTTTGTGTATACGCAAATTAAATAAATGTTTCTTGTTGTAATATTATTAACGTTATTTGCAATAGCTGTCAGTGGGATCACAACGATTCCTTTTTCAATAGGATTATTATCTGTAAGTACTGTTGTATTTAGAAAATCCTGGGTGTTTTTTTTGGCCTTTGGATTAGGTTTATTCTTGGATCTAATTGTGATAAGACCTTTGGGATATGCGAGTTTGATATTGACAATTTTTGTATTTTTAATCAGGCTTTATGAAAAAAAATTTGAAACTCAAACCATAGCTTTTGTATTTATTTCAACCTTTTTAGGAAGTGTTTTTTACCTGTGGTTATTTGAATATCAGATGGTTTTTCTGCAGGCATTTGTAAATGCGTTATTTTCTGTGGTTTCATTTTATGTCATGCTGAACTCGTTTCAGCATCTCAATAAGAACAAGATCCTGAAATAAATTCAGGATGACAATGGGAGTAATTTATGGTTAAAATCGGGCCCGCGTTCGGAGACTACATAAAGCTTGAAAAGAGCCAGAAGCATGCCGGCAGTTTTGGCAAAAGTTATTCGATTAGGAGTTATATTTTGCCTGCAATTTTGATAGTGGCAGTAGTTTTAATTACTGCAAGGCTTTTTTTTCTTCAAATTATTAAGGGAGAAAGTTACAGAATCCTTTCGGACACCAACAGAACGAGAACCATTCCCATCCATGCTCCCCGCGGAATTATATTTGACAGAACAGGGATCCCTTTGGTTTTTAATGTTCCCGGATTTAGACAGATCTTGGATGGCAAAACAAAGCTTATAGATAAAAATGAGGCTTTAAAACTTCTGTCGGAAGGAAAGACCAATTTGGAAATAGATTCTTTAAGATCCTATCCATATAAAGACGAAATCTCTCATGTATTAGGATATATAGGGCAAATCTCGGAGAAAGAATTAGAACAGAAAGATTTCTCAAATTACAAGGGAGGAGATTTGATCGGGGAAATGGGAATAGAGAGGGAGTACGAAAATCTTCTCAATGGCACAAATGGAAAGGAAATGGTTGAGGTAGATAGTCAGGGTAGAGAAATCCGTAAGCTCGGGCAGACAGATCCAATACCCGGACAAAACATTACAATTACTTTGGACGTTAAATTGCAGAAAGCAGTCTTTGATGCCGCAAAAAGCATCAAAAAGGGAGCGGTAATCGTGTCTAGCCCCAAAGGAGAAATAGTAGCTCTTCTGTCCCGTCCCTCCTTTGATCCCAACCTTTTTACTGTGGGTGAGGGGTATTCCGCAAGCGGAAGCGCTATCTATAAATCAACATCGCAAATTTTATTGGATCAAGAAAATCAGCCTCTTTTGGACAGGACAATTTCCGGAACATATCCTCCCGGATCAACCTTCAAGCTTGTTGTGGCTGCTGCAGGATTGGAAGATAAAGTTATCGACAAAAATTTTACGATTGAGGATACGGGAATTTTAAGGATTAATTCATTTTCTTTTTCCAACTGGTACTTTACTCAATATGGAAGAACAGATGGACAGGTGGATGTGGTAAAAGGGATTCAAAGATCAAACGACATTTTTTTCTACAAATTGGCAGAATTAGTTGGAGTTGACAATCTATCTCGATTCGCAGGAAAGTTCGGTTTGGGAAAAAAATTAGGCATAGACTTGGCAGGAGAATTAAGCGGTACACTTCCGACCCAAGAATGGAAAAAGAGGGTAATTGGAGAGAATTGGTATTTGGGAGATACGTATCATTACGGAATCGGGCAAGGTTTTTTGCTGACAACTCCTCTTCAGGTAAATGCGTGGACACAAGCAATTGCAAATGAGGGAACGTTGTACCGTCCGCATCTTTTACTAAATGCAAAATCTACAATACTTAGTAAAAAATTTTTAAGTTCGGAAAATACTTCTTTGATCCGTGAGGGGATGATTGAGGCGTGTTCTCCTGGTGGCGTGGCGTGGCCGTTATTTGATTTCAAAGTTAAAAATGCCAGTCTCAGAATAGACGGAAAAAATATTTTGGAAGCGCCCCTTGCAACAACTTCGGCGGATTTTAAAGATTACAAAAAAATTACAATTGCCTGCAAAACCGGTACGGCACAACATGGAGGAGAAACCACAATGCCTCATGCCTGGATTACTCTTTTTGCGCCTGCCTACAATCCGCAGATCGTCATTACTGTTTTGTCTGAAGAAAGCGGTGAGGGTTCCAATGTCGCCGCACCCATCGCGAAAAAGATTTTGGAAGAGTGGTTTGGGCGATAGCTAATTGTTTTTCAGAACAAAAAAGATAATAATATTATTATGGATAAATTTTTAGGTTTTGACCCGTTGGTTTTTTTGGGAATAAAAGATTTAAAAGGAAAAGAAAAGCAGGAAGTTTCAGAAAAACTACTTAATAAGATATCTCAATATCTTACTATCCGCACAATTGAAGAGCTGGATGTTTCTCAGTTGAAGAGAACAAAAAACCCTGAAGTATTATTTTCAATTGCCAAAAGCAAAATTCCAAATTTCAATACTAAGGTGGGGCAATATCTTGAGGATTTTAAAACAGAGTTTTATAAAAATTTAAAAGCATTATGAGCGAAATACCGTTGCAATTAAATTCAGAAGGAAATATCTCTAAAGCCATCAGGTATGAGGCAGCAGCAAATAGTACAATTTCAGATCGTTTCAAAAACCTTGTTTCAGAGAAAGGTAGAATAGCAAAAGCAGTTATTGAGACTCAAATTCAGAAGGCAAGACCCGTTATTTTGGGAATGTTGCTTGGGGAGATGGTAGTTTTTGGGGGGGGATTTATGGCAGATACAAATCTGAATCTGCCTCCAAATTCAAATTTCTATTTCGAATCCGCTGAAATACCGCAATCTTCAGTATCAATGGAATTGTCGAAACAATTGAGTGCCTTAAAATATGAATATCATGGTACGGGAGTTGAAGTTGCTTTTGATCAGGACGGAATGCCTGCTAAATATTTGTCTCCGGATGGAAAAGAAGTAGTCTTTGATAAAGAGAAGCTAAAAAGCCTTAAAGAAAAGGCAATTTCCTCAAAAGAACCGGAAATAATTACGCAGATTAGCATACCTATAGTTGCGTTGGATTCTAAAGTAACTTATTCAGCTGAACACCCTAAAATTTCAGAGCTGCCTGAAGATGTTTTATCTGAGGAAGAGCTCTTAAAAAAGGGCATATCCATTCTTCAGCCAGGAAGTGGAAGTACGCATCTTGATATAAGAGCAAGCGCTTTTGAAAAAGACGGGCCTTTGGCAGATTTTAATAATACGGGTAAAAGTCTAACCATAATTTTGCTTGACGGAAATGTATTAGATGAAAAAAACTTAACAGATCCCAAATATGCGGATTTAATGGAAAAAGTTCCCGAAGAGTATAGGTCTGTAGAAAATTACAGAAAAGCTTTAGTTGAGAGGCAAGCGAAAATAGTAGGAGACATTGTCAGATTGAGAACTTCAAATAATGGGAGCTCGGCTATTACGGAATCCGCTGTTTTGAGAGAAAAACAGTTGCTTTATGATTATGCAAAACTTTTTAGCGATGAACAAATTCGGCAAACGGCTCTTCTTAATACTAAAGGAAAGAAAACAGCAGGTTTTTATATATATTCGGCTACCTCTCCTGCAGTAATCTTATTTGGTCTAAAACATTTTCAGCCGCTTCAGGCCGAAACTTTATTTTTTGATTCAAAAGGGAATTTCCTTCAAGCAGGCCGTACTTTAATATTCGATAATGACAATAGCCCCAAGCCAGGGCAGACGTATCCTAATCCAGCTAATTTTCCGACCGAAAATGTTCCCGAAGGCTATTTGTATGGTGGAGGTATTTCTCCAGGTTTTGATCTTTGGCATGAGATCGCGCATGACAAATTAATACGTCAAGCTGAAATACCTGATTTTAGGGAGGATGATACTGATGCTGAAGCAGCAAAAGGAGTAATGATGTCTTATGATAAATGGGAAAAATCGGGACGTATAGATAATAGCGGGTATCCTTTTGTTTTTAGCTTGCCGAAAGAGCAGGGAGGAGGATATATTGTGACGTTAGATTCCGAAACTCAAGCTATTAGGGTTTCAAAAAAAACCTAAAAAGATTCTGGAAGAGTGGTTTGGAAGGTAGGGTCAACTTCTAACTTCTAACGAATAACTTATAACAATTTATCTTAGTTATTTGTTAGTGGTTAGTTGTTTGTTGTAGACTAATTCTATGGCTTTTAGGTTTAGAAATTTTAAGGTTTATCAAGACGCTAAGCTTCTTCATAAAGAGATTGCAATATTAGTCAGCACATTCCCAAGAAATTATTGGTATTTGGCCGATCAGATGAAGCGGAGCTCTTTGTCTATAGTTCTTAATATCGCAGAGGGTTCTTCTAAACAATCGGATAAAGATTTCAACAGATACATAGCGATATCTTTAGGTTCTGTGGACGAAACAATTGCAAGTTTGGAAATAGCATTTGATCAAAAACTTTTTTCGGAAGAAAGATTTGCTTACTTTGAAAATCGTCATGAATTATTATCCAAACAGCTTGGTGGTTTTTCTAAATTCTTAAAAAGTAAAAGTTAGTTTTTAGTAGTTAGTTGTTAGTAGTTATGAGCGAACGCGATTATTGGTTGGGATTCTCTATGATTCCCGGGATTGGGCCGGCGAAATTCAGAAAATTTTTAGAAGAATTTAAAACTGCAAAAGCTGCCTGGGAAGCTAAAAAACCTGAATTTTCAATCGAAAATTATCTGAAAAAATTGAAAAATTCGCCAGCTGGCGAAGTTTGGTTCGTAACCTTACTTGATGAGGACTATCCGCAGACTTTAAAAGAAATAAAAAATCCACCATTTGTTTTGTATGGGAAAGGTGACCCTTCGATTCTCTCCGTTCATTCAGGGCCTTCGGTTGGTGTTGTGGGGGCTAGGAAAACTACGGAATATGGTAGGGAAGTCACAAAACTTTTAACAACGGAATTGGTTTTGAGCGGATTTACGATTGTTTCAGGTCTGGCTCTCGGAGTTGATGCAATTTCGCATCTGACTGCTTTGGAAAATAAGGGCAAAACAATTGCTGTTTTGGGCTGTGGGGTAGATTGCTGTAATCCCAGAGAAAATCAAAGTATTTATGACGAAATTCTTGAAAGCGGAAATTGTATTATTTCTGAATTTCCGCTGGGAATGAACCCAACCCAATGGACTTTTCCTGCTAGAAATAGAATAATTGCAGGTTTGTCGCAGGCAATTCTCGTAACTGAAGGAGCAGAGGACAGCGGATCTTTGATTACCGCAGAGTTTGCCTTAAAATTCGGCCGGAAAGTTTTTGCAGTTCCCGGACCAATTACTTCCCAAATGTCTAAAGGACCATATAAACTGATTGCCAAAGGAGCGAAACTTGTCACGTCAGCGGAAGATATTTTGAAAGAGTTAAAATTACAAAATCAAAATTCTAAATTCCAAATAAATTCCAAATCCAAAATTACAGATAAAAAAGGGGACACCAAAGAAGAGAATATAATCTTAAAACTATTAGAAAGTGAACCGTTGCATTTTGATGAGATAGTGAAGAGAGCCAAATTTAAACCTTCAAAACTTTCCGGCATTCTTTCTCTGATGGAAATAAAAGGGTTAGTAAAAAGCTTAAGTAATGGGTATTTCAGTGTTACTTCTTGACATCTTCTGTATAATGTTGTGACAATGTTTGAAGGAGATTTATGAATCTTGTAATCGTTGAAAGTCCGACGAAGGCAAGAACAATTGGGAAGTTTTTAGGGTCAGATTATACAATTAGAGCTTCAATGGGGCATGTTATAGATTTGCCAAAAAGTAAATTATCCATTGATGTGGAGCATGATTTCAAGCCGCTTTATGAGCAGGTTTTGGAGAAAAAAAAGATAATCAAAGAGCTTAAAACTATTGCTAAGTCTGCAGATGAGATTATTTTGGCCACTGATCCTGACCGCGAGGGGGAAGCAATTGCTTCGCATGTTGCGGAAGTATTGGGAGATAAAAAAGGTGAATTCAAAAGAATTGTTTTTCATGAGATTACCAAGGAAGCAATTGAAGATGCTTTGAAAAATCCCCGCAAAATAGATAAAAATTTGGTTGATGCGCAAACAGCGCGCCGGGTTTTGGACCGTTTGGTTGGGTACAAGTTATCTCCACTTTTGTGGAAAAAAGTGCGGCGCGGCTTGTCTGCAGGACGCGTTCAATCAGTTGCATTAAGGCTAATAGTAGAAAGGGAAAGAGAAATTGAGAAGTTTGGAAAAGAAAAATACTACACCATTTCAGCATTTCTCACAAAAAAATCTTTTGCCACCCCTCCGGAAACGGAATTTGAATTAATAGAGATAGATGGACAAAAAATTGAGATAGCTAAGGTTTTTGATTTGTATGACGGGCAATATAAGGTTACAAAAACAAGTATTGATTCTGAAAAAAGGGCTCAAGAAATTGTTGCGGATTTAAAAACAAAAACATTTAAGGTAGCAAATGTTTTGCAAAAAGAAGCCAAAAGAAGTCCACTGCCTCCTTACACAACTTCAACTCTTCAACAGGACGCTTCAAGAAGGCTTGGGATAAATGGAAAAAGGACCATGAGTTTGGCTCAGAAACTGTATGAAGAGGGATATATTACTTATCACAGAACAGACTCGGTTACTATTGGTTCGGCTGCAGTATCTGCGATTGTCAGTTTCGTAAAGAAAGAATACGGAGAAAAATATGTTCCTGTAAAACCGAGACAATACTTTGTAAAACAAAAGTTAGCGCAGGAAGCACACGAAGCAATACGTCCGACAAAAGCTTCTGTTCTACTGTCGGAAGTATCGCAAAATCTGGGGCCGGCATACGGAAAACTTTATGATCTTATTTGGAGACGGGCAATTGCGTCTCAGATGAGCGATGCAATTGTTGAGTCAACCACCGTACTCGTAACTACTAACAAACAACAGCTAACTAATAATAAGTTAGAAGTTAGCAGTGAGAAATTAGCAGTTAGCAGTTATTTATTAAAAGCAAATGGTTCGGTCTTGGTTTTTGACGGTTTTTTGAAAGTTAACCCATTAGGCCTAAATGACAATAAATTACCAAAATTTGAAAGCGGTGAAAGACTTAATCTTATTGATGTTTTGGAAAAAGAGCATGAAACTTTACCTCCGCCCAGGTACAATGACGCCAGTATCATAAAAACATTGGAAGAAAAAGGGATTGGCAGGCCGTCAACTTATGCAACAATTATCTCAACGATTGAAAGCAGGGGATACATAGAAAGAGGAGATCCGACAGGCGGCTCAGGCAGGGGATTTTTTCCAACTGCAATTGGGATTGCTGTTAATGATTTTCTGGTTACTAATTTTTCTGACATTGACGATATTCCATTTACAGCCTTGGTAGAGGAGGAGCTTGATGATATCGCCAATGGCACTAGGCAATGGGTGCCGATGATGAAAGAATTTTACACACCGTTTGAGAAAAAATTAACAGAAGTTGAAGGAGCAGAAAGAGTGAAAATTGCAGTAGAAGAGACTGATGAGAAATGTCCGACTTGCGGTTCGGCCCTGATAATCCGTACCGGACGTTTTGGAAAGTTTTTTGCCTGTTCAACTTTTCCGAAATGCAAATTTACCAAAGCATTCGTTGAAGAAACTAATCAGATCTGTCCAAAAGACGGAGCAAAGATTGTGATCAAAAAAACGCGGAAAGGCCGACGTTTCTATGGTTGCTCCAATTACCCCAAGTGTGATTTCGCTGCGTGGAAGTTGGAAGATATTAAAAAGCCCACTATTTAATTAAGGGTTGTTTTATTGCGATTTTTTTAATTATTCTTACCATTTCAAGATGATCAGTACGCTCAATCTTCATGCCAGTAAGTTCTGACTCAGGGCTATTCCCAATTTTTGCAAATGCACAATTATGAAAACATTTTCCGTCTGAAGAAAAAGTCAGTTGAGTTGTATTTCCCCTCGTTTCCTCTCCTACGTCATATGTCTCAATAATTAGAGTTGATGGCATAATAACTGCTGCAAGATTCTTCCTAGCTTTATTGCCAAATAAAGCTAAGAATATGTCTTTATTTATCTTGCTTTTTTCAAGAATACGTCTTTTTATAGTACCTCGAAGGATTTTTAATTCCTCAGTGTCGCCAGTTTTATAAGGTAACTTGTCAAGTAATGCTTTAAGTAATTGTGGAAATTTTGCTTCCGCAGAGTTTACATTGAGATTAGATGGTATGTATCTTCGGTGTTCTGGATTAGACATAATTGAAGGATTATATATGGCTTATGTTGATGTTGTCAAGGCTCTTGACAAAAATGTTAAAACGTAGCACTATAAATAGTGTGAGGAAATTATTTATTTTTCTTTTAAGCGTTAGTTTGACATCTGCGGTTGTTGTTCTTTCTTCAAATACGGCATTTGCCAATCATCAAGAGGATGTTTTGGGGGTAGCCAGCGCGTCAACCTTGTCGATTCCTCCGACAGCAGAAGGTCCTGGCCTTGTTCTTCCGGACAGTCCTTTGTTTTTCCTGGATCAAATAAAGCAGGAATTCCGTTTACTTTTGGCATTTACTCCCGAGCAAAAAACAACAATTCATAATGCTATTGCCGGAGAAAGATTAGCGGAGCTACAGATTATGCTGGCCAAAAACAATGTTCCCGGAATCCGGACTGCACTTCAGGGAGTGTCCGACAACCTTAAATCAGCCTCAGAAGATTTAGCCAACGCTAAATTAACAGGCCGGAATATAAGCTTATTGGCAAAAGAGATAAATGATTCGATTAAAGAAAAACAGAAAGTTCTTGGCGTTTTGGAAGAACAAGCTAATGGAGAAATAAAAGCGCAGGTTATGGCTGCAAAAGAAGCCTTAAAAATTGCGAAAGTAGGCGTTGAAGAAAATTTGCCGTCAGATCTTTTGGTGAACGAAACAATAGATGATTTGAATCAGCAAATTAATGATAATGTTAATTCAGCAGGTCTTTCTGCAGCAGAGATTAACCGGGCGATAGGCGTATTGACAAAGTTAGCAAGCGGAACAGCTCAAAAAAATCAACCAGCCAGACAAGAAGCTTTGATAAATGCAATTGATGTGAAGAATCTGATAAATGAATTTCAAAGGGCTTCAGTTAGTTTGCAAAAAGAGACACCTGCAACAATTGGCGCTAAAGCCGCCAAAAAATAGTTTTGACTAAAATCTACCTCTTTGATAAAATTCTCAAATGATTAAATTAGGAGCGGCACAATTGCGGACAACAAAATCAACAGGTACGGAAAGAAAAAATCTCAAAAGAAATCCTATTTACATTATTTTGGACAATGTAATGGATACTTATAATATCGGATCAATCTTCCGTTTGGCAGACTCAGTAGCGGCGGAAAAAGTGATTTTGTGTGGAGAAACAGAAACACCCCCACATACCAGAATCAAAAAAGCATCTATTAACACTACAGAATGGGTGGCGTGGAGTTACGCGCCAACTGCGGTTGACGCTATCCACGAACTCAAAACTCAAAACTCAAAAATCAAAATTATTGCCGTTGAACAGGATGAAAAAAGCATTCTTTACGACAAGGCAAATTATGATTTTCCAATTGCCCTTGTTGTGGGACATGAAACAACCGGTGTTTCAAAAGAAGCATTAGATATGTGCGATCAAATTGTTGAAATTCAAATGTGGGGAGTAAATAAAAGTTTAAACGTGGTCGTAAGTTTAGGAATTGTCCTTTTTAAAGCAATGGAAAAAAGCTAAAAAGTCATTGACAATCTCTGGAATTCGTTTATAATACATTCTGGTATGTAAAAATTCTCTATCAAAGTCTGGGAGAAATTCGACCCACCTTTGGTGGGTTTTTTTGTCCCTTCGTCGCTTTGCTCCTCAGGGCAAGCTTTCTAAAAGTTAGAAGGTTTACCCTGAAGCCCGTAAGGCTGAAGGGCACCTTAACAACTTGAGTCAAGCAGCAAATCAGAATCAGGATTCTTCTATTTTAATTAATTCGTTGTGCAACGGATTGATAATCAGGAAGTGGTAGGAAATCTCCACCCTGGGTGGAGTTTTGATATTTGTCAACGTCAATTTTGACAATATCAAATTTTTTTGAGAGTTTGATCCTGGCTCAGGATGAACGCTGGCGGCGTGCCTTAAGCATGCAAGTCGAATGGTGCTGAGAGCAATCGAAGTACAATGGCAGACGGGTGAGTAATATATAGGAATCTACCCTTCAATGGACCATAGCTCATCGAAAGATGGGGTAATAGTCCATAGTCTCGTAAGAGTAAAGATCTTAACTGATCGTTGAAGGAGGAGCCTATATCCTATCAGCTAGTTGGCGGGGTAAAAGCCCACCAAGGCGATGACGGGTAGCTGGACTGAGAGGTCGGTCAGCCACAACTGCACTGAGACACGGGCAGTACACCTACGGGTGGCAGCAACTAGGAATATTCGGCAATGGACGAAAGTCTGACCGAGCGACGCCGCGTGGAGGATGAAGGCCTATGGGTTGTAAACTCCTTTTGATAGTCCATTCACGGACTATAGAATAAGCCCTTACTAACTACGTGCCAGAAGTCTCGGTAATACGTAGGGGGCAAGCGTTATCCGGATTCATTGGGCGTAAAGTGTGCGTAGGCTCCTTGATAAGTCGCGTTTTAAATACTCAGGCTTAACCTGAGAACAGGAGGCGATACTATCAGGGTTGAGGATTGGCAGGGATGCTGGAACAGCTAGAGTAGCAGTGAAATGCGTTGATATTAGCTGGAACACCAAAGGCGAAGGCAAGCATCTAGGCTTTTCTCTGACGCTGAGGCACGAAAGCTAGGGTAGCGAAACAGATTAGATACCTGTGTAGTCCTAGCTGTAAACTATGTTCGCTAGCTCTCACTTGCTCAGTCAACAAGATTTTGTTGATTGTGCTAGTGGGGGCGTAAGTTAACACGTTAAGCGAACCGCCTGGGGAGTACGGCCGCAAGGCTAAAACTCAAAGGAATTGACGGGGACCCGCACAACCTGTGGAGCGTGTGGTTCAATTCGAGACAAAACGAAAAACCTCACCAGGGTTTGACATATTACCGTTTATTTCCCTGGAAACAGGGAGAAATCCGCAAGGATGGTATTACAGGTGCTGCATGGCTGTCGTCAGCTCGTGCCGTGAGGTGTTCCCTTAAGTGGGGAAACGAGCGCAACCCCCATTCAATGTTAAATATTCATTGGAGACAGCCCCATCTTTTTGCGCACTAGCGCAAAAAGAAATTCAAAATTCAAAATTACAAGTTCCAAATTGTTTGGGATTTGAATATTTGGGTTTGAGTTTTCTTTTTGTTCGTTAGCGAACAAAAAGATGGGGAGGAAGGAGGGGAAGACGTCAAGTCAGCACGGCCCTTATACCCTGGGCTACACACACACTACAATGGCGAAAAACAATGGGTTGCAAGCCGGCAACGGCAAGCTAATCCCTGAAATTTCGTCTCAGTTCAGATTGGGGTCTGAAACCCGACCCCATGAAGTTGGAATAGGTAGTAATCGCGAATCAGCATGTCGCGGTGAATACGTTCTCGGGTCTTGTACACACCGCCCGTCAAGGCAGCAAAGTCGGGGGTGGCCGAAGACCGCTTATGGCGGCCGAGGCCAAATTCGGCGATGAGGCTTAAGTCGTAACAAGGTATCCCTAGCCGAAGCTGGGGATGGATCACCTCCTTTCTAATACAAAGAGAGAAGGTACGGAAACACAGAAGCCGCAAGGCAACTGTCATAAGTACACCTAAGTGGATAGACACTTATCCCGCCATCAAGGCGCGGAGAACAATTTCTATTTTAGTTCCTACCACTTCCTGATTTAATTTTTTTACCGGAGATATCTGTGGGAATAGAGCATCTTCGTGAGCCTTTCAGCATATTCTGTGGCAATTTGTTTCCAGCGTACCCTCATAATTTTTACAATAAGTTTATTGTCAAATTTTATTTTTGTTAATTTATTGAGGTGAATTGAAAGGTCAATATCTTCATGAACTTTTTTGTCGTCCAGACACACATCCTGTTTGACTTTCTCCCAAACAGTTTTTCTAAGCGACATATTCGGTCCGTATAAACAGCCATTTTTAAATAAAATACCCAATACGTCAAACAGCATAAGACTTGGAAGGCGGGACATTTGTTGTGTTGATTTTGGCCAATTATAGCTGCACGTCGGGCCTGATAAGGCGCCAAGATCAGGATCTTCAAAAGCTTTCTTAATTCTGGAAATCCAATCTTTGGGGAGAATTGTGTCCGAATCTGTTCTTGCAATAATATCGTATTTAGCGGCATTAAAGCCTGCATTTCTGGCAAAAATCATTCCCTGTTTTTTTTCTTTTATAATTCTTGCGCCAAACTTTTCTGCAATTTCAGCTGTTTTATCAGTGCAATTATTGTCAACGACAATTACTTCCGAAGGTTTTTCAATTTGATTGGCAATGCTTTCAAGACATTTTCCTATATGTTTTTCTTCATTGTGGGCTGGAATAACTACAGAAATCTTCATTAATAAATCCTTGATGAAATTATAGTTGATTTTTTAGTATAATAAAAGTTAATATGTCCAAAAACATGTTCTTTTCCGTTATTATTCCGACCCTCAACGAAGAAGACTACCTGCCGAGATTGTTAACGGATCTTTATAAACAACTCAATAAAAATTTTGAAGTTATTATCGTTGACGGTTATTCAGATGATAAAACTAAAGCTGCTGTTGATCAATTTATGTCAAAATTACCGATACAGTTTTATGCAGCTAAAAAACGCAATCTTTCTTATCAGAGAAATTATGGGGCCGCAAAGGCTTGCGGAAAATACCTTATTTTTTTTGATGCTGATGTAAGAATAAATGCAGTTTTCATTAAAAATCTTGAAGCGGAAATAGCAAAATCCAAGCATTTGATCTATCTTCCGAAAATGATTCCCGGCGGAGGTGCAGAATACGGAGATAAAGTTGTATTTGAGCTGGCAAACTTATTAATAGAAATTTCTCAAAATACATCCAGACCTTTGCCAACAGGCAGTGCCATGATATTCAATAAAGAATTTTTTCACCTGGTCGGCGGTTACAATGATAAGCATCATGATAAGAAAATTTTTTATCCGGAAGATCAGGAAATTATCATAAGAGCTAAGGCTCAGGGGGTTAAAGCAAAAATTGTTAAAAGCTGTCAGTTCCGTTTTTCTTTAAGGCGGATGAAGAAAGAGGGTAAATTTCATGTTTTTGGAAAGTATATATTGATGGCTCTTGAAATGATGCTCCGCGGAAAGCCGAATGCAAATGTTAGCTATGAAATGGGCGGGCAAGCATATAAAAACATATTGTCTAAAAAAAGCACAGCATCAGGAATATTAGAGAGTGTCAAGAAGTCTTAATTTTTCTGTAAACTTCTAGCGCAAACTTCTTTTAAAGTAAAGTTTATTCTGCTATACTTGAGGCTGTATCACAAGGCGCGGTGGCGAAGCGGTAACGCAGGAGTCTGCAAAACTTCCATGCAAGGGTTCGATTCCCTTCCGCGCCTCAATATAAATATTTGGATCGGTAGTTCACTGGTAGAACGCTTCACTGATAATGAAGAAGTAGATGGTCCGATTCCATCCCGATCCACCAAAAATATTTTTTTACTGTATCATTTTTATGTCGCAAGTCGGAGAAACATTTTTTACATCAATTGGCTGCATGGATGGGCGGGTGCAGGAACCTATTCTGGCTTTTGGACAGAAGAAATTTGAAGCTAAACACGCAGATACGATTACGGAAGCAGGATTAGTTGGATTACTATCAGCGGATAATATTGATCAAGTTTTACTCGATTCGATTAAGAAAAAAGCATTAATTTCCCTTGAAAAACATCACTCAAAAGGAATTGTAGTTCATGGACATCAGGAATGTGCGGGAAATCCGGTTGAGGATGAAAAGCACAGGGAAGATACACTAAAAGCAGCAGGAATTATTAAATCTTTTATGCCATCAGAAATTTTGATAATTCCCGCTTTTGTTAAAAGAAACGGTCAGGAATGGGTAGCAGAAGAGCTATAATGCGGCAGATTTATGAAAGTAACGGCGATTAAAACTCACAGAGTTACTGCTAATGACCGCGATTTAATAAAAATCCTCGATAAGTACTTATCAACTCTTTCAGAAAAATCAATTCTCGCCATTACCTCAAAAATAGTTTCCATAACCGAGGGAAGACTTGTAAAAATGGATAGCGTCGATAAAGATACGCTAATAAAGCAAGAGTCCCAATTTTATCTGCCACGTGGAGAAAATAAATATGACACGAGCTTTACTATTACGCGTAATATGCTTATGGCAACAGCGGGAATTGACGAATCAAATGGTAACGGCTATTACATTTTATGGCCAAAAGATCCGCAGCAAACCGTAAATACGGTTAGGGCATATCTCAAAAAACGGTTTAAGCTTAAAAACGTTGGAGTTATTATTACCGATAGCAAGACAATGCCACTTCGTTGGGGAGTGACGGGGGTTGCCTTAGCTTACAGCGGATTCAAACCATTAAAAGATTACATTGGCAAAAAAGATCTTTTTGGAAGAAAATTTCAATTTGAAAAATTAAGTGTTATTGACAGTCTTGCGGGTGCAGCTTCGGTCGTGATGGGAGAAGGCGCCGAAAGAACTCCAATGGCGGTAATTGATGATTTGCCGTTCGTAGAGTTTCAAGACAGGAATCCGACAAAGAAGGAATTAAATGAGCTTTGCATTTCTGTAGATGATGATTTGTATGGTCCGTTTCTAAAGCAGGTTGAGTGGAAAAAAGGGAATGGAAAATGACACATGATAAATATAAAAGCGTTTGATATAATGCCTTTATGGTTTTGTCAGACAGGGACATAAAAAAAGCAATAAAAGAAAAGAAAATCGTTATTACGCCAAAGCCTGATTTTAAAAAACAGCTTGGCTCCTGCTCAATTGATCTTAGGCTTGGAAATGTTTTCAGGATTTTTGAGTACAGCAAAAATCCTTATATAGATCCCTCCAAAAAAGACTACAGCAACGAAATTACCAAAGAAGTAGCAATTAAAAACGGTGAGAAATTTATTATTCAGCCGGGGGATTTTGTTTTGGCTGTAACTTTAGAGAAAGTGAAGATTGCGCCTGATTTAATGGGCAGACTTGAAGGCCGTTCGTCTTTGGGAAGACTGGGGCTAGTTGTCCATTCAACTGCGTCTATTTTTGATCCTGGCTGGGACGGAAAGCCGGTTTTAGAGCTTGGTAATTTGGGAAGAATGGCAATTTCCTTAACCTGTGGCATGCGGATTTGCGCTATGACATTTGAGCAGCTTTCCAGTCCATCAGAGGTCCCATATACAAAGAAAAAATTAGCAAAGTACAAAATTCAAAACGGCCCAAACGAGAGCAGAATCCACCAGGAAAAATAAACTTTTAATTTAAAATGAAATATCGCGTTGGATTTGACATCGACCTTAAGAAAAATCCGTATGAGGGGAAATATATTGTTGTTGAAGGGATTGACGGAAGCGGAAAAACAACACAGGTTGAAAAAATTGCGGAATATTTCAGGAGCAAAGGGAAGAATGTGATTCAGGCCAGAGAGCCGCGGAAAACAGGAGTAATTGGAGATATAATTCAAAAAGTTTTAAACAAGGAATTAAAGATGTCAGAGTTTGCCCTCCAGTATTTATTTGCAACTGACCGCGTACTTTCGCAGGAGGAAGTTGTTGTTCCGGCATTGAAAAGGGGAGATGTTGTTATCTCGGACAGGTGTTTTTGGTCAGCAGTTGTTTATGGAATTTTGGACAGAACAGGCGGAAATTATGGCTACAAGGAAGCTGATTCTCTACTGATTGTTCATTCCATTCTTTCTATGTATCACAGGTTTATTGTGCCTGATTACACTTTTTATTTAAAAACTTCCTTAGACACAGCGCTTTCAAGAATTAAAAAGAAAGATGATGTGAAGGAAATTTATGAAGACCGGGAAAAGCTTGGGAAAGTTATAGATGGCTATAATTGGCTGAGCACGAAATTTAATAAAGAAATGATCGTAATTGATGGAGAGGGAAGCGTTGAGGAGGTTACAAGGGAAATAATAGAAAAAATTACAAGCACAAAATTACAAGCTCCAAATAATCTAAAAATTTAAATACCAAAATTCGAAATTTGGATTTAGAGCTTGAAATTTAGGATTTATTTGGGATTTGTGATTTTGAAATTGAGATTTTACTTATGATATTGGGACCGAAACTTTTATTAAAATTAGTCAAGACAAAAAAACTTGTGGAAGGACTGTCGGAAAGGGAATTGACTAATCCCGAGGGTGCGGGGTTTGATTTGCGCCTTGGGGAGGTTTACAAAATCTCCGGAACCGCTTTTTTGGGTGAAACACACCGAAAAACTCCTGAAGTCAAGCTGATTAAGAAATATGATCAGAAAAAGTCCTCTAGTTTGAAAATAAAGCCTGGAGACTTTTACCTAGTTAAGACAATTGAGAAGATAAATTTACCAATTGATCTGTCTGCAGTGATTATCCCCAGAACCACAACTTTCCGCTCGGGAATTTTTATAAGAACCGGTCCGATTCAGCCCGGATATCAGGGTGAACTTACTTTTGGCCTGAAAAATGAAGGTCCGGTTACAGTCACGATTGAAATGGGAGCCAGATTTGTTCATTTAATTTTCCACGAAATCAAGGGTGGAGGAAGTCAATATCGTGGTCAATGGCAAGGCGGCCGGGTAACTACGAAGAAAAAAGAAAAACAAGTTTAATAAATAATGAAAATAAAGCATCCGGAATATCAGTATTTAGATTTAGCTCGTGAAATTTTGGAAAACGGAATAAAGCAAACAGATCGGGGTACCGGCATTTCCGACTATAGTGTTTTTGGGATAAGACATGTTTATGATTTATCCGAAGGTTTTCCTCTTTTAACCACAAAAAAAGTCTATTGGAATGGTGTTATTCAAGAGCTTTATTGGTTTTTTTCAGGCCAAACGAATATTAAATATTTGGTAGATAGAAATGTTCATATTTGGGATGATTATCCATATAAAATGTATAGGGAAAAAAATTCCAAGACAAAATTAACGAAAGATGAGTTTATTCAAAAAATTAAGGATAGTCCGCCAGCTGGCGGATTTGCCAAAAAGTGGGGGGAATTACCCAGAATTTATGGAGAAATGTGGCGCAAATGGCCGACCAGAAAAAAGGGTAAAACAATAGACCAATTAAAATGGGCAATTGATGAATTAAAAGCTGATCCCAATGCTCATAACGCAATTGTTAATTCCTGGAATCCGGAATATTTATATACAATGGCGAACAAAGAGGATGCGTCAAGATTTCCCATTTGCCACAATATGTATCAAATAAGCAATAGGCATGGAAAACTGGATCTCTTGTTATATCAAAGAAGTTGTGATTTTTTTCTGGGAGTACCCTTTAATATCGCAAGTTATGCGCTTCTAAATCTCATTTTAGCTAAAATTTTAAAGCTTGAGCCGGGCAGATTTATCCATGTTTATGGTGACATTCATATTTACGAAAACCATATAGAGCAGGTAAAAGAGCAACTGAAAAGAACACCTAGACCTTTTCCAAAAGTAACAATCAAAGGCAAACTTAATTCAATTAAAGATTTTACTCCAGATAAAATCGTATTGGAAGATTATGATTCCTATCCTTCGATAAAAGCAGAATTGACTGTGGCGGGCGGATTTTTTGAGAAAAAAAAGAAATGAAAATAAGTATTTTTGTTGCCATGGACGAGAAAAGAGGTATCGGAAAGGACAATAAACTTCTTTTTAGGATCTCCGAAGATTTCAAAAGAATGAGCGACATTACCCGCAATCATTCGATTATAATGGGGCGTAGAACCTTTGAATCAATTGGAAGGATTTTGCCTCAAAGAACAAATATTGTAATAACGCGCGATTCCGAAAGGGTTAAAAATATAAATTTTTATTCTCCCGAAGTGAAGGTTGTTTCCTCTTTAGCCGAAGGGATTGAGCAGGCAAAACAGAGTCTCGGATCCGACGAAGCTTTTATATTCGGAGGGGGAGAAATTTTTGCAGAAGCACTCAAAAGCGGCCTTGTTGATAAGCTTTATTTAACCCTCGTTAAGGGGGATTACGGCGCTGATACATTTTTCCCCGACTATTCTGAGTTCAAAAAAGTTGTTTTTGAGCAGGAAGGGGAATCAGGAGAATATAAATATAAATTTTTAGAGCTGGAAAGATAAATAGCTTGTTGATTTATATTTTACTTGTTGGTAATATAACCTCAAGTTACAATGAAAGCGTTAATTAAAACTGATCCTCAAATTTATAAGCTAATAAAAGCAGAAGAAAAAAGACAAAACGAAGTTCTTGAAATGATTCCTTCAGAAAATTATGCTTCCTCTTCGGTTCTCGAAGCTCTCGGTACGGTTCTTAACAATAAATATTCGGAAGGGTATCCGAAAAAAAGATATTATCAAGGAAATAACGTTGTTGACGAAGTGGAAATTTTGGCCCAAGAAAGAGCAAAGAAATTATTTAAAGTTCCTTTTGTTAATGTTCAGGCTTTGTCCGGCTCAGTGATGAATCTAGCGGTTTATTTTGCGCTTTTAGAGCCTTTAAAAGGAAAAATTATGGGGTTGGCTTTGGCATTTGGCGGACATTTAACTCACGGACAACCACAATCTTCATCGGGAAAATTTTTTAAATCAACTCTTTATACTCTAGACAAAAAGGGCAAATTGGATTTTGTGGCAATAGAAAAGCAGGCGATAAAAGAAAAACCGGATATTATTGTTTGCGGATTCACAGCTTATCCGGGAATTATTAATTTTGCAAAATTCGGAGAAATTGCCGATAAAGTCGGAGCTTATCTTTTGGCAGATATTTCCCATATTGCAGGATTAGTAGTTGCAGGCATGCATCCTTCGCCCGTTCCATACGCTCATGTTGTCACTACAACTACTCACAAGACTTTGCGCGGGCCAAGAGGCGCACTTATCATGGTTACTGATAAAGGTTTGAAGAAAGACCCTGATTTGGGTAAGAAAATAGACACAGCGATTATCCCCGGATTGCAAGGAGGACCGCATGACAATCAAACAGCAGCAATCGCGGTAGCTCTGAAAGAAGCGTCAACGCCAGCTTTTAAAAAATACGGACAGCAAATTGTTAAAAACTCCAAAAAATTGGGAGAAGAACTTTTTAAATATGGTTTTGATTTGGTCGGCGGAGGATCGGAAAACCATTTATTGCTCATTGACCTTCGCAATAAAAAAGTTAATGGCGCAATTGCTGCTTTGGCGCTGGAAGTAGCAGGAATCGTAACTAATAAAAACGGCGTACCAAATGACACAATGCCGCCTTTTTATCCTTCAGGGCTTCGTCTTGGAACGCCGGCTATTACCACCCGAGGAATGAAAGAAAAGGAAATGATTAAAGTTGCTAAATGGATGAGTGAAGTGATGGACGAAGTAAGGGGAGAGAGATTACCATCTGACAAGGAAAAGCGGAGAGAATTTTGGAAGGCTTTCAAGATAAAGATTGCAAAAAATAAAAAGCTTTTGGAAATCGCTAAAGAAGTAAAAGAACTTTGTCTCAAATTTCCCCTCACGAAATAAATTTATTTAAACCTTGTTTTCGTTTTCTTTATTTGTTATAATTTCAAAATCATCAAGTACCATGCGGTACCTGATACAACACACATCCTAATTAAAGTCCTGACTAAAAGGGTTTAGGATGGAGGATTAAGGACTTTTTATGAGAGAAATTACATTAGAAGAATTATTAGAAGCCGGTTGTCATTTCGGTCACCAAGTTACCAGATCTAACCCCAAAGCCCGCGATTTTATTTTTGAAGCCCGCGATAATATTCATATTATTGATTTAGCCAAGACAAAAGAAGGGCTTGATGAAGCTGCTGCTTTTATCAAAGATTTAGCCTCAAAAAATGGCGTATTAGTTGTTGTGGGAACAAAAAGACAAGCGCGGACAATAGTGGAAGAAGAGGTAAAAAAAGCTGCTGACGAGAATCTTTTTTACATTACCAACCGTTGGGTGGGAGGGCTTTTGACAAATTTCCAGGAAGTTTCCAAAAACTTTAAAAAATATGCAGATTTTGTAACTGATTTACAGGACGATGAAGTAAAAGCAAGATATACAAAAAAAGAAATAGGAGGATGGGAAAAAGAAAAAAATAAATTGGAAAACCTTTACGGCGGAGTTGCGAAAATTACCAAAAAACCAGATGCTCTTTTTATAATTGATTCACATCTTGAGGATTTGGCAGTTAGAGAAGCGCTGGTAACGCACATTCCAACAGTAGCTTTGGTTGATACTAATGCAGATCCGGCGATTATAGATTATCCGATTCCTGCCAATGATGATGCGGTTGGTTCGGTCAAACTTATTGTAAGTTATATTATTGATGCATGGATTGAAGGCCGAAAAGAAGGAATAAAACAAAGGGAAATTCAGGAGAAGAAAGAAGCTTTGGAAGCAGAAAAAGCCAAAGTAAAATCCTCCTCCGCTAAAGCTTCGGTGGACAAGGAAGAGAAAGCTAATATCATAAAGAAGGCGGTAAAAACAGTTAAAACAGATAAAAAGAAGGTGAAAAAATAAAATGGTAGACATAGAACTTCTAAAAAAACTCCGCAATGAAACTTCAGTCTCGATTGCAGATTGCAGAAAGGCTTTGGAGGAATCAAAGAATGATTACAAGAAAGCACTGGATGTTCTTCGCAAAAGCGGTATGGAGAGAGCCGCAAAAAAATCTGAGCGGATAGCTCTTCAAGGAATAGTTGATTCTTATATTCATCAAAATGGCCGAGTTGGAGTTCTGGTTGAAGTTTCCTGTGAGACTGATTTTGTTGCTCTTACAGATGAATTTAAAAAGCTTACTCATGAGATCTGCATGCAGGTAGCAGCTATGAACCCAAAAGATGTAGTAACTTTATTAAAACAGGAATGTATTAAGGATAGCTCCAAAACAATAGAAATTCTTATTAAGGAGGCAATTGCGAAATTGGGAGAAAATATTGTTGTCAAAAGATTTCAGAGGTTCGAAATAGGAGAATAACCCTCTCATTGATTAAATAATTTTTTTCTGATAATCTAAGACCAGCTTATGGATGATGTAGTTTCAGAAATGAAGGCCAAAATGCAGAAAGCATTGCTGGTTCTTCAGGAAGATCTCTCAACTGTCAGAACTGGCCGGGCAATGCCATCCTTGATTGAAAACGTTGTCGTTAATGTCTACGGTGGAACACAAAAATTAAAAATCAAAGAGCTTGTGACAATTTCTGTGTCTGATTCCCAAACTTTAGTCCTCCAACCATTCGACCCTTCAATTGCAGGCGAAATCCAAAAAGGAATAATGACGGCCGATATCGGACTAACTCCTTCGTCAGACGGCAATATTATCAGAATTTCAATTCCGTCCTTGTCTGAGGAAAGAAGAAAAGACTTGATAAAGCTCATGAAGCAAAAACTGGAGAACGGGAGAATTGCAATCCGCCAGATCAGACAAGACGCGAGAAATATTGTAAGAAAAAGACACAATGATAAGGAAATTTCTGAGGAGCAAATGTATGGGATAGATCAAGACATTCAAAAAATAACTGATCAAATTATGATTCCGGTTGATGAAATGGGAAGAAAAAAAGAAGCAGAATTAATGCAAATCTAAGTCAAAAATCAAAATTCAAAGCTTTTGACTTTCAATCCTACTTATGATAATTACAGTTTTGGTCTTTTTGTTGATTCTTTCAGTTTTGGTCCTGATTCACGAGGCAGGCCATTTTTTTGTGGCCAAGAAATTAGGAATCAAGGTGGAGGAGTTTGGCTTTGGGTTTCCGCCCCGCATGTTCGGCTTTAAAAAAGGAGAAACGCTTTATTCAATCAACTGGCTTCCGATCGGAGGATTTGTGAGGCTTTACGGAGAGGATGAGGCTGGCGCGGGAAGAATAGCTCTTTCTAAAAAGACGAACAAAGCAAAAGACACGATTACCGGTCAAGTTCTGAAAATGGCGGAAGAAGATATCGTTGTTGCCAATGGGAACGTGATCATTGAAGAAAAAATAGAAATTATAGAGGAAATAGATGTTAAAAAATCGAAAAAAAGAGGGAAATCTGATATAGATAGAGCATTTTTTGCCAAATCCGCATGGCAAAGGGCAATTGTGATCGTCGCAGGAGTTGTGATGAACATGATATTGGCTGCAGTTATTTTCTATATATTTCTTGGAATTTCAGGCTTCAAAACAGATCTGCCTCTTCTTTCGGATTATAAATTTTTCGGAGTAAATCAAACAAATGTTAGTGAAGTTGTTATATCAGCTATTGCCAAGAAATCTCCCGCAGAAAAACAAGGATTAAAACCTTTAACAAAAGTAATTTCGGTGAACGGCAAGAAAATAACAGACAGTAAGGATTTCATAAGCATTGTTAATGCCAACCGGGGAAGGGAAATTGAAATTGCGTGGAGCACCCTACAAACACAGGAAATTAATAAAACAAAAATAACCCCCCGGATCTCTCCTCCGAAAAACGAAGGAGCATTGGGAGTTGGACTTTTCTCGTTGTCTTCAGTGGTGCTAAATTACGAGACACCTGTTCAAAAGATATTTTCCGGAATAACCCATCCCATAAATCTTATGGGCTACAACTTGAATGTTATGGTAAAACTTGTAAAAGTTTCTTTTGAGAAGAGAACAACAGGGCCTTTGAGTGCAGGCATATCCGGTCCTGTAGGCATAGCGTCTCTAACAGGGTCCATATTGGAAATACAGAATTTGAAAGAGAAGATATTGGGACTTCTTAATTTAGCAGGTATTTTGTCTATATCCTTAGCCTTTTTCAATGTGCTGCCGATACCGGCCCTTGATGGGGGAAGACTATTTTTCATTCTAATAGAAGCATTTACCGGTAAAAAGGTGAATCAAAGGCTAGAATCAGTCACGCACGCAATAGGGATGATGATTTTGCTTGCCCTGATGGCTCTCATAACTTTCAAAGATATAGCTAAACTTTTTGTTAAATAAGGAAATTAATATGGAAGAAAAAGTTTTTATTAAAAATTACAAAGGACTGAAACTTGCTTCGATTATTAATTATCCAAGCAAAAATGAAAAATATCCCACAGCAATTATTCTGCACGGATTTACAGGATATAAGGAGGAAGCTCATTTAGAAGAATTGGCGAAAACATTGGTACAAAATGGATTTACTGTAATAAGATTTGACGCTTCAGGTTCAGGAGAAAGCGAGGGAACATTTGAAAAAGATTATTTAATGTCAAATTATTTGGAAGACATTAAATGCGTTTATGAATATGTGCAAAAACTAGAATTTGTAGATAAAGATAAAGTTGGCATTATCGGACATAGTATGGGTGGCTTATTATCTATTGTTTTTGCGTCGCAACAGCCTGAAATAAAAGTATGCGTTGCAATTTCTTCTCCAACAATGATCTCTGCTGCAAATTGGGTCAAAGCAGCTATAGAGGAATGGAAGAAAGTAGGCTGGTTATATAAAGAAATATCTCGAGATGGTAAGCATATTAAAATACCTTTTTATTTTATTGTAGATGCAAATAAATTTAATGCACTTGATTTTGTCCAAAAACTACACTGTCCGTTTATTACGATTTTGGGTCTTATCGACGATGTGGTTAAGCCAAGTGACTCCAGAAAGATATTTGAAAGAGCAAATGAACCCAAGGAATTAATAGAAATTGAGGGAGTGGGGCATGATTATAAAAAATATCCCAAATTTATTGAAATAGTTAACGAAAAAATATTAAATTCCGTAAAAAGATATCTATAAAAATAGGAAAATTCTGTTGAAATAAATAATATGGCTGCGACTTTTGGGGATTTTAAAAAACTGCAAATAAGAATTGGTCTTATAGTAGAGGCAAAGAAGGTAGAGGGAACAGATAAATTACTCAAGCTTCAGGTTGACTTCGGTGATGAAAAACGGCAAATTGTTTCAGGAATAGCAGAGTTTTATAGGCCTGAACAGTTGGTCGGGAAACAATTTACATTTGTAGTTAATCTTGAGCCAAGAGTTATCAGGGGAGTTGAAAGTCAGGGAATGATTTTAGCGGTAAGCGCCAATAATAAAATAGTGCTCTTAAAGCCTCAGAAGAAAGTTCCAGCAGGAAGTTTTGTCGGATAATGGGTCTTGATTAGGTTTATTTAATGCAATATAATTTTATTTTATGACTGATATCTTTTCAGAGACCAAAAAATCAATCGTTACAATCTCCAGAAAATTTAATTTAAATCAGGAAGCGGTAAAAGATTTTTTAGAACCGCACAGAGTAATAGAAGTTGAAATTCCGGTTAGATTAGAAAACGGCCAAACGAAAACTTTTAAAGGTTTTAGGTCTCAGCACAACAACAAGCTTGGTCCTTACAAGGGTGGAATAAGATTCCACAAAAACGTAACAAAAGAAGAAGTAATGACTTTGTCTTTGTGGATGAGCCTTAAGTGTGCAGTTGCTGATCTCCCTTACGGGGGAGCAAAGGGAGGAATAATAGTTGATCCTAAAACTCTGACCGAGGAAGAGTTAGAAGAGCTTTCAAGGCAATATGTAAGAGAAATCTACGATGTTATAGGTGCGGATAAAGATGTTCCTGCGCCGGATGTTAACACTAATCCGAAAATTATGGGCTGGATGGTTGATGAATATATAAAAATCAGTAAAGAAAAGAAAATTCAAGTACCAGAAAATATACTTTACGCAACTTTTACAGGCAAGTCCGATAAAGATCATGGTTTGGCAGGAAGAACCGAGGCTACTGGTTTTGGGGGAGTTGTGATACTTAAGGAGCTTATGCAGAGGATGGAATTAAAACCTGAAACACAAACCGTAGCAATTCAGGGGTTTGGAAACGTGGGGAATTATTTTGCTCAGTTTGCAGCGGATTCAGGTTTTAAAATAGTAGCTGTTTCCGATTCCAAAGGGGCGATAACAGAAAAAAATCATGAATTTAAAGCTTTGGATATTCCCCTTGTTTTAAAATGCAAGAAAGAGAAGGGAATGGTGGCCGGCTGTTATTGTGTCGGAGGAGTTTGCGATTTGACCAAGGGCAAGCCTCTGACTAACGAAGAGCTGTTGGAGCTTCCGGTTGACATTCTCGTTCCTTCGGCATTGGAAAATGTAATAAATAAGAAAAATATGGCCAAAATAAAAGCAAAAATTATCATAGAAATGGCTAATGGGCCGGTTTCCTATGAAGCCTACGAGTATTTGACCAAAAAAGGAGTTGTTATAGTGCCGGATATTTTGGCAAATGCCGGGGGAGTAACAGGATCATACATTGAATGGAAGCAAAATATTGAGAATAAAAAATACAAAAAAGAAGAAACTCTAAAAATGATTGAAGGAATTATGGAATTAGCTTTTGATAATATTTGGAATGAAGCGATTAATCTTAAAACTCATCTCAAAGAAGCTTCGACTGTTCACGCCCTCAAAAAGCTACTGGGATAGCTTAAAAATCAAAAGAATTTTACTCCCGCTGAGAAATATGAAGAAAAAATTTATCTGGCAACTCTTGATCAGGATTTAAGGTTTTCAGACACTCATTGATTGGAAGTATTGACATAAAATCTGTTTTAGTAGCATGAAGCATTCCGTGTCTATCTTCCCGATAAAATACAATCGTTCTGTTTGGGTCAATTGCAAGACTTTGTGTCAGTTTAAGTAGCTCGCCGACGGTACCCATGTGTTCGTTTTTAATGTCGTAATCTTGCGCTATGCGATTTCTTCTTGGTCCGGTTTCCATAAAAGTGGAATTATACAACATATTTATGGAATATTCAATACTAGAGGATGTTATTATTTATTTTTACTATTTGAAAAAAGAGAAGAGCTTTTTTGCCACATTTACAATTTCTGATTTGTCAGAAACACTCAACAATGCGTATTTGCCTGCCATAACGCAAAATGTAGCATAAGAAAATTGTTCTGTCAATAAAGATGATGTGTTATACTAGTTTCATGCGGTATTCAGAGTTATTTGGAAAAACAATTAAAAATGCCCCAAAAGATGAAGTAGCGATAAATGCAAAATTACTTCTCCGCGGAGGATTTATAGATAAATTAATGGCCGGATCCTACACGCTTTTGCATTTGGGCAGACGTGTTGAGCAGAAAATAGAACAGATTATCAGAGAAGAAATGAACGCAATGGGAGCTCAGGAGGTTCTTATGCCTCTTCTTCATCCCAAAGATGTATGGAATGAAACCGGCCGTTGGGACAGCGCAAAAGAAGTTATGTATCAATTTAAAAAAGATGAGAAAGAATATGCTCTTTCATTTACCCACGAAGAAATAGTAATGGATTTGATCAGGAAACACGTTTCAAGCTATAAAGATTTACCTGTAAAAATTTATCATTTTTCCACAAAATTCAGAAGTGAAAAACGGGCAAAATCAGGCATACTCCGCGGACGGGAATTTTTAATGAAAGATTTATATAGCGTGCATGTTTCAGAAAAAGACATGTTGAAATATTATTCACAAATTATAGAATCTTATAAAAAGATTTTCAAAAGACTCGGTTTAGATGCTCTTCCGACAGAGGCCAGCGGCGGGGTATTTACAGAAAATATTACTCATGAATTTCAGGTAATTGCGGACAGCGGAGAAGATGAAATTATTTATTGTCCCAAAGGAGATTTCAGCGCGAATGTGGAGATAAGCAAAGTAAAAGAAGGGGATCAATGCAAATTGGGGCACGGACCCTTGAAAAAAGCAAAATCAATTGAAGTTGGAAATATTTTTCCTCTGGGAACTTATTACTCGGAAAAAATGAATGTAACTTTTACAGATAAAGACGGCAAGAAAAAGCCTGTTTGGCTTGCAAGCTATGGTATAGGATTAACACGGGCTGTTGGGACAATTGTTGAAGTGCATCATGATAAAAAAGGAATTGTCTGGCCGAAGGAGGTTGCTCCGTATCGGGTGTATTTAATAGTAATAGATGATAAAAAAGAGGCGGTTGATAAGGCAGATAAGATTTATGAAGAATTAGGAAAAGTCGGCGTTGAGGTTTTGTATGATGATAGGGAAGACGTTTCGGTAGGACAGAGGTTTGCAGATGCTGATTTAATCGGAAATCCGATTAGGTTGGTTATTTCAGGACGCACTGGCGACAAGATTGAGTGGAAAAAGAGAAACGAAGAAAAAACAGAGTTATTAAATAAGGAAGAAATTTTTAAGCGTTTGATTTAATTATCTGCTTTTTTACTCCTGATGCGTGTTTTTTGTTATTTTCCTTTTGAGTTGTTTGGGGAAATAATGTCTGCAATTTTATTCGTTTTATTCTGAGAGATTTGATATGAGGGAGTGATTATGCCTATCCTATCTATGGAGAATTGAGGCATTTCAGAGATAATTTTGATCAGGCTTTTTCCGAATTTACCCATGTTATTTTTAGGGTTACCAGATTCGATGCTCATAAAAGTGTTTTTCCGGACAAGATAATGATTATTTCTAACAAAAATTAGCGCATAAGTCAATATTTTAGAGTATTTAGTTATTGACTTTTTGGTTTGGCTTATGTATACAATACAAAAATGATTGAACAGGAATTATTATCAAGAGCTACTTATGGGGAAAATATTTCCGGAAATTTGACAAGCAAAATGGAAAAAGGTCAGGAGTTTCTTCAAAGAATAGATGAGCTAGCGGAGGTTACAGGCGGAAAACCCATATCTCTTTTTAATTTTGGCAAAAGTCTAGGTTTTAAAGTTTATGAGAGCGCAAAGGTAGTTCAAAATTCAGGATTAATCCGCGGAATAGCCCGAAAATTAGGAATACCTACAGCTGATGACAGAAAACCTCTTTTTTCCCGGGAAGAAGCTAGGAGAATGGCAATTGAGTTAGCGAATACAGAAATCCCGCAAAAAAAGAAGAGAGGCCGTAGAAAAAAAATAAAAGAAGTCTCAGATATTACAGCGTCAATAGAATTATCAAAAGACAAGGGTTGCAAAATTTTACCCAGAGGAGAGGTAATTTTTTTTGGGATTACCAACATGGAAAATGATCTGCTGAGAATTCTTGTTGAAACTTCAGGAGAAAATCCGATTCCAGGTTCCTTATTGGCGAGAAAAGTGTATGGTGATGAAGTTAAGCTTAAGATTGCCAAAAGTAGAATAAGTGCTATGCTTCCCAGTTTGCGGAGAAAATTGGAAGAATATGATTTGACTATTGCAGCGAAAAATACAGGATTAGTTAAGAAGGGGAAAGACAGAACTTCTTACTATTTGGTAGATAAGGGCAGTTATGTCAGGAGAGAAAGGTTGGTAAAAAAACCTGTTAAAAGTAAAATTCCAGTTAAGGAGGATATTTTTGTTGCAAAAACGGAAGTAGAGGATCAAGAATTGGAAACTCCAGCATCTGATGCGCTAACATTAAATAAATTTTCCAATGTAGAGAGAGGGTTAGATTCTAATATTTTTCTTAATGATAATGAGATTTATGTAATTGTAAAAAGACTTTCAAATATGCAATTGTATCCAGAGTTGAAAGCTTTATTGATAGAATTTCAAATAAACATTAAGCCTCTTGATACGGAAGAAATAAGAAGTTTACTGAATAGAACTAGAGTGAAAGTGGAGAGAGAATTTAAAAAAGGATTAGAGGAAGACGGGCAAAATATATTGGATTTTGAGAAAAATAATATTTTATCCGCCCGCAAAAAATTTGCTGTTTTTGTGAAAAATCCAGAGGAATATCTTAAATTATGCGGAATAAAAGCCCAGATTTTACTTAGCTGTTTTGATTTTGCGAAAATAGGGGATGGTTTTTGGGAAAAACTTCTTGGTATTCAACGGATGCCTGCTTTAAAAGCTATGGCAAAAATGGTAATTTGAAATTGAAGATTTTTGTCCAGAAAAAAGTGTAAATTACAATAAAAATCAAGCCCAAAATTCCAAACAAAACAGGTGTTAGTCCGTTTTTCTTCTTAAAAGTAGCGACTTGAGGTGCAGGAGCTGAAAAATTAGGAGAATTAAAAGCTGGAGCTGTAACTTCGGAGTTCATTTGTACAAAATTAGAAGCTGGATTTGTTTGAATAGCCGGATTTGGCGTTGGGACAGGTTGAGGAGCATTGATGAATCCAGAGCTTGGAGGAGTTACTTGTGGCTCCGGAGTAGGGAAATTATCTGATCCTGTGGGCATGACCGGTTGCTGTACTTGTGGAGTTGGAATTGAATCAGTAGCTGGTGCTGTGAATTCGCCAACTGGCGGAGGAGCTTGTGTCTGGACGGGTGGAGCTTGAGGTTCTGGAATCGTGGTTCCCATCACGCGCTGATAAGCCTCTCTTAACTTAGGATCAAGCTGCGACAACTTTTGTGGATCCATAATATTACCTATGAATATAGTCTTTTATTTTAAGTAATTTGTCAAGTGAAGATCACTAATGTATACTTAATCGTATGAAAATTATCGTAACCCACAGTTCTCCTGATCTGGATGCAATTATGTCGGTTTGGCTTATTAGAAAATTTTTGCCGGGATGGGATAACGCAAGCGTTAAATTTGTGTCTGCCGGAGAAAGAATTGATGGCGGGAAATGGAAAAATGAAAAAGCAAAGTCCCCGATAGATCTTATTGAGAATGATGAGGTGATTCATGTGGATACAGGCTTAGGGTCTTTGGATCATCATCAGACCGCATCTGACAAGGTGTGTGGCGCAAGTTTGACATGGGATTACGTTAGAACCAAGAATGAAGAATTAAGGCTGGCGGACTCGGAAAAAATCAAGGACAAATTAGAAGCAATTTCCAGAATGGCAAAAGTTGTTACAGATATTGATCATTTTAAAGAAGTTTTCCGGAAAGATCCGTTAGCAGACTATCATGAATTTGATTTAATAGGTATTTTGGATGGACTTAAATTTCAATTTCCAAACCAGGATGATTATTGCGTTGAATTTGTAAGTAAATCCCTGGATGCAGTTTTGCATGAATTTGAGAATAGAATTTGGGCAGAAAAAGAAATTACAAAAAGCGGTCAAAAGTTTAATACGAAAGCAGGACCAGGAATTGGTTTTGAAATTATTAATGATTCAGTTATCAAGCTGGCTCAAAAAATGGGCTATGTAATTGCTTTACGGAAAGATCCGCGGAAAGGATACGTACGGATAAAAGCTGTGCCGGCAACAGACAAGCTAAATGTAGATTTAACTTCCGCTTACGAAAAACTCAGGAAAATGGATCCTGATGCAACGTGGTATCTGCATATTTCAAAGAAAATGCTTCTTAACGGATCGGCAAAAAATCCCAAAATGAAGCCAAGCAAGTTGGGATTAAGAGAAATAATCGGAGTTTTGGAAAAAATTTAACAGCATGAATAATTGTATTTTTTGCAAAATCAGAGACAGGATTATTCCAAAGGAATTCACATATGAGGATGAAGACGTGATGGTTTTTCCGGATATTCATCCGATCAAGCCAGTTCATCTGTTAATTATTCCTAAAAAGCACATCGAAGATTTATTAATGATGAATGATAAAGGATTAATAATGAAGTTAATAAAAACAGCGCAGGATATGGTAAAAAAATTTAAATTGGAAAATAAAGGATATAGAGTTGCGGTCAACGGCGGAGAAGCGCAGATTATCAAGCATCTTCATGTTCATCTAATTGGCCCCTTAGGTAAAGATGCATCAATTTAAGAGTTTGGCTATTTACTCTATTTTTGGTTTGGAGTAAAATAAGTAACGCAAAGCAGGTTAAGGGAGGTGTTTTTTATTATGGTAGTAGTTAGGAGAATGCCGGGAGATAGCGATGATACGCTAATCCGCAAATTTCAAAGAAAAGTCTTAAATGAAGGGATTATCCCCGAGGCAAAAAGACGTGTTTTTTATTTAAAACCATCGCTTGCCCGAAAGCAGAAGAAAGAAGATTCAAGAAGAGCCAAGAAAATGTGGGCTTAATATGGAAAAAATACAAATCCCCATTTTTGTAGAAAGCAGATATAGGATTAATAGAAGGCGCATTAAGAAAGTTATCCTTAAGGTGCTAACGGAGCACGAAATCAAGGGATCAATTGAAGTTTCTGTTGCAATTGTCGGAGACAGGAAAATGCGTGCTTTAAGCAAAAAATACAAGGGCGAGGACAAAACAAGAAATGTTTTGTCTTTCTCTTTGTCCGAGGGTGAATCAACGTATTTGCCAAGTGAAATGCTAAGGCTTGGAGATATAGTTATTTCTTACCCTCAAGTCATAAGAGAAGCATCTGAAAAAGAATTTCTTGTTGATGATCGGGTTGATGAATTAGTGGAACATGGATTATTACATTTGCTAGGGATAAATCATGAATAATTCAATCAGTGTCATCCTGAATTTATTTCAGGATCTCCTGCCAGCAGGCAGGGTTTTTTACGACAATTGGAGATGCTGAAACAAGTTCAGCATGACAAGAATAAAAGTTATGGTTTTTTATCGAAAATACCGCCCTCAAACAATAGAAGAGCTGGATAGCAAAGAAGTCAGAGAAAAGCTTTACGCTGTTTTGGGAAGCTCAGAAATTTCCCACGCGTTTCTTTTCACAGGTCCGAAGGGTTTGGGAAAAACATCAACAGCCAGAATTATAGCAAAATCCCTAAATTGCGAGAAAAAAACAAAAGGCGTCGAACCCTGTAATAAATGCGAGCAATGTGTGTCAATAACCAATGGAACGAATATGGATATTTTGGAAATTGACGGCGCATCAAATAGGGGAATAGATGAGATCCGCGATCTTCGTGAAAAAATAAAATTGTCTCCAATGGGTGCCCGCAAAAAAATTTATATCATTGATGAAGTTCATATGTTAACACAGGAAGCTTTCAATGCGCTTCTCAAAACCCTGGAAGAACCGCCGTCCCATGTCGTTTTCATTCTCTGCACAACTGAGCCCCACAAAGTACCCGGTACGATCTTGTCGCGTTGTTTGCGCATACAATTTAAAAGAGCAACAGAGGAGGAGTTAGTCCGCTCATTTGAAAGGATAATTAAAAGAGAAAAATTAGAAGGGGAGAAGGGAGCTTTGCGCTTGATTGCCAGTCTTTCAGACGGAAGCTTTAGAGATGGGGTAAAAATTCTGGAAGAAATGGCCCTAATTGCCAAGAATAAAAAGATTACAGAAGAATTGGTTCAGAAAAATTATTCAATTGCCAGTTTGCAGTATAAAATAGCTCAAATTATAAAATCATTGGAAGACAAAGACACGAAAAGTGGCTTAGAGGTAGTCGCGAAACTAACAAAAGAAGGAGTTGAAATGGGGAATTTTATGCAGGGACTTATTGAAACATTGCATAACAGCTTGCTTTTTAAAGCAGGAGTAGAATCAGTAGCAGGAAATGTGGCGCTTACAATAGACAACTTGAAGTTAGAGATTGGAGAAATAAAAAAAATAATCAAGCTTTTATCAGAGGCAAAGAGTGAATTGAAATATGCTGTTCTTCCTCAAATTCCTTTGGAATTGGTAATTGTAGAATGGGGAATGCCCGCTGAGGAGGCGGGTCCTGCCGAGCTTTACCCCCGTCCGACGTCTTCAGTCGCTTCGCTCCCTTCGGGCGCTCGACAGGGGGCCCCCGCGCTCGTCACCCGCCTTTCTATTCAAAAAACCGAACAAGTCGCTGTTAAATCCCAGCCGAATGTTGCTCAGCAGGATATTGCAAAATATAGTGAAAATGATGCTTTGTGGACCGCTCTGATAGATAAAGTAAAAACTTATAATCATTCCATAGCCGGAGTCTTGCGCGGATGCAGTATAAAAAGTTATGATGGTAAGATATTATTATTGGAAGCAAATTTTAAATTTCACAAAGACAAGTTAAGCGAGATAAAAACACGGGAGATGCTTGAGGAGGCGTGCAAAGAAGTTACAAAGAAAAAAATTAGAATAGAGATAGCATTGAAACCCGCCTTCGCTAAAGCTTCGGCGGGCGAGGGGAGGTGAAACTTATGTTTAATCCGTTTCAAAAAGTAGGACAATTGAATGAGATGAGAAAACAGGCCATGGAGATTCAAAAACAGCTTCAGGCCGAAGAGGTAATTGTTGATAAAAATGACGTGCACATTGTTATTTCAGGAGACCAAAAAATAAAAGAGCTTTCATCCAATGGTAAATCAGACGGAGACGTTAAGGAAGCAGTTAACGAAGCGATCAAAAAATCTCAGGAAGTAGCTGCCAAAAAACTTTCACAAATGGGCGGAGGTTTGGGTGGACTCTTGGGAGGAATGTAGCGTAAATTCTCTGTTGATAAGACAATTCCTTGAGAGTAAAATAAAATGAATGAAAATATTTAGTGGAACTTCCAACAAGCCCCTTGCTCAGAAAATTGCGGAAGATTTGGGCATTCAGCTTTCTGAGTTAGAAATATTTGTATTTCCAGATGGAGAAAAACGTATCACAATTCTTGACAAAGTTTTAGATGAGGACACTCTCGTGGTGCAATCAACCTCAAATCCTGCAGATGAAAATTACATGCAATTGTTTTTCATCGTAGATGCTTTGAAGAGAAGTGGCGCAAAATCCGTAACTGCAGTTATTCCGTATCTTGGTTATCAAAGACAGGATCATGTTTTTAGAGACGGTGAGGCAGTATCTTTGCAGGTTATTATCAAGACACTGGAATCAACCGGAGTTACGAAAATAACTACACTTGATTTGCATTCAGTCAAAATTCCTGAGCTTTTTCATTTGCCGATAGAGCATCTTTCCGCAATTCCTTTATTTGCAAAAAAAATAAAAGAAAAAAAATGGAATGATAAAGAAACAGTTTTGGTTTCCCCTGATATGGGAGGCATAAGAAGAATAAAGCTTCTTTCAGAAGAATTAAGGAATATGCCTTATGTTTTAATTGAAAAGAATCGTAATCTATCAACTGGAGAAGTAACCGCAAGCAAAATAATAGGGGAAGTATTGCCAAGAGCAATTATAGTTGATGATATGATTTCAAGCGGGGAAACAATTGCTGTTGCTGCGGATATTCTAAGGAAAAATGGAGCAGAGGAAATATTTGTATTTGCAACTCATCCTGTTTTTTCTGATCAGGCACCAAAAATTCTTCAGGAGGCAAAAATAGAAAAAGTATACGTGACGGATACGATTTTTGTGTCCATTGAAAAAAGGTTTCCCAAACTTGAAGTGTTGTCGGCATCAGATTTAATAGCAGAAAGCATAAAATCCGCATGAAGATTCCTAAGGCAATACAAAATCTAATTGAGTCTTTTGAGAAACTGCCGGGCATAGGCAGTAAAACAGCTCAGCGTTTGACGTTTTATCTCCTGCATGTTCCTCAAGGTGAATTAGATAACTTCTCTAATTCAATTCAAAGCCTTAAGAAAGGAACAATTATTTGTTCTACCTGTTTTGTGGTAGACGAAGCTGATCCGTGCAGTATTTGTTCTAATTCCAGCCGTGATAAATCGGTTATTTGCGTGGTTGAAGAGCCGTTGGATGTTTTGGCGCTTGAGAAAAACGGCAGATACAAGGGCGTGTATCATGTGCTTCATGGGAGAATAGATCCTCTTAACAATATTGGGCCGGATGAAATCTACATTAAACAACTTTTACAAAGGATTAATGATGAAGGATTAATGATTAAAGAAATAATACTGGCGACGAATCCGACTATGGAAGGTGAGGCAACAGCGATGTATATTGCAAAGCAAATTAAAAGTGAAGAGCAATCCGCCAGTCGGCGGATCAAAATTACCAGAATCGGAAGGGGATTGCCGACAGGAGCGGACATTGAATATGCCGACGAACTGACTCTGCAGCGCGCAATGGAAGGCAGAAGCGAATATTGATTTTTAAGGTATAATAGTTAGTATGGATGATACGGGTATTTTGGGAGGAGCACTTGGACAACTTGGACAAGCAGTTAAACAAACTGCAAAACAGGCTGTAAAATTGCCTGGACAAATGACTAGGGATGCGGGCGAGCAAATTGGGGCAGCAAAGCCAGCCGTCTCCGGCGAGTCAAAACAAAAACAATGGCAGTCAGATGAGGAAAGAATAAAATTCTTAAAAGATTTATACGGAAAAACAGATGCGCCAAAATCTTTGGATAAAAAACCAACAGAATTTCAGAAGCAGATTAAAGATAAATCACCCGAAGAACAAAAAAATCTAATGGAGCTCCGGAGTCAATTGCATAGAGAGAATTATTATGATCCGACTTTTAATCTTGTAAAGAATCCGCCAGCTGGCGGAGAAGAAAGGCCAGCGGAAAAAGTAGAACAGGAAAAGAAAAAAGAAATGCAGGATCTGCAGGAGAAAAAAGAAAAAGCCCCGCCTCCGTTGGCAGTAGTCAGGGAACAAAACAAAGCAGAAATGTTCCGCGGAGCATCAGGATAACTATGATTAGACTATACAACACATTAACAAAAAAAAGTGAAGAATTTAAGCCTCAAAATCCGCCATTGGTGACAATGTATGCTTGCGGACCAACTGTCTATGATTATCAGCACATTGGACACATGCGCAGATATGTCGGGGATGATATTCTGGTCCGCGTTTTGGAACATAACGGCTTCAGAGTTAAGGAAGCGATGAATATTACGGACGTAGGGCATTTGGTGTCAGATTCTGACACGGGGGAGGACAAAATGGAAAAAGGAGCCCGCAAATTTCAGATGAGTGTTTGGGATATCGCGAAAAAATTTGAAAAACAATTTTTCAATTCCATGGATGCTTTAAATATAGAGCATCCGGATATCCTGATGCATGCCACAGATTACATAAAAGAACAGATTGTTTTTATTCAAATTTTGGAGGAAAAGGGCTTTACCTACGAAATTCCAGACGGAATTTATTTTGACACCTCAAAAGTTCCAAATTACGCCAAACTCTCCGGCCAAAAAGCAGAAGATTTGAAAGCAGGAGCAAGAGTAGGGATGGTGGAGGGCAAAAAAAATATTACAGATTTTGCTCTTTGGAAATTCAGTTATCCGAATGGGAGATCTTTTGATTTGGCCAAAGACTCCTCTCTTGCGCGCCGTCAGATGGAGTGGGCAAGTCCTTGGGGCTTAGGGTTTCCCGGTTGGCACATTGAATGTTCTGCGATGGCAATTAAAGGATTAGACACAGAGACTTTGGATATTCATACCGGCGGAATTGATCATATTTCAATTCATCACACTAACGAAATTGTCCAAGCAGAAGCAGCAACAGATAAACAATTCGTCAGATATTGGATTCACCACAATTTCTTGCATATTGATGGAAACAAAATGAGCAAAAGTACCGGAAATATTTGGACAGTTGAAGATATTGTTAAAAAGGGATTTGATCCGTTAGCTCTCAGGTATCTTTATTTGCAAACTCATTATTCGCAAGAGATGAATTTTACCTGGGAATCTTTGCAGGCTGCGCAAATCGCGTACAAACGTTTGATTGAAGAGGCTGCGAGATTAAAAAATCCAAAAGGCGGTTCAGCCGAGTACGAAGAAAAATTTCTTGAGGTAATAAATGATGATTTAAACATGCCCAAAGCTTTAGCTGTAGTTTGGGAAATGCTTAAATCAGATATTCCTGATTCTGCCAAAGCGGAAAGCCTGTGTAAAATGGATCAGGTTTTGGGGCTTGATCTTGAGAATGCGCGCGAGAGAAAGAAGCTCTTGAAAATTATTGTGCCGGATGAAGTGCAAAGACTTATCGAAGAACGCAATGGATTGAGGAATCAAGGGAGCTTTATTCAGGCAGATCATGTCCGCAACAAAATCAAAAAACTCGGCTACAATATTAAGGATACTAAAAAGGGAGTTGAAGTTGAAAAAATCTGACAATTTTAATTTTTGGAAGGTTTTAGCATATGGATTTGCGATTTCCTCAATTGGCATTTCCATCGCAATTATAGGATTTGTATTAACCTCAAAGTGATTTGAGGAAACTTAAAGTATCAGCTGCGGTTTTAAATTCCATAAGCTTCATGCGTACATTGTGCGCGTCAGGCATGCCTGAAGTGTAAATTTTGTAGAACTTCTTCATCAAAGAAAAGTTTTTAGTCCGCCGGCTGGCGGATCCCCAAGTTTTATCAAAAAGCGTGATGTGTTTAATCAAAAGTTTTAATTTTTCCTGATAGGAAATTTTTGCAGGATCAATATTCTTATTGTAAATCCAGAGATTGCTAAAGATTCCGCGGCCGATCATAATTCCGTCAAGACCGTATTGTTCAAATTTTTCCATTGCTTCCTTGTAACTTTTTACATCTCCGTTACCGATGATCAGAGTTTTTAGCTTCAGAGAATTTCTTAGCTTAACTACTTTTTCAATTTCGTCCCAGTGAGTTGAAGAATCAGACATTTCCGCAACTGTCCGGCCATGAACTATTAAACAATCAAGATTAAATCCCAACAAAAATTTTGCCCATTTTTCGGTTTGAATATTTTTGACTCCAATTCTGGTCTTAATGCTTATTGGTAATCCGCCTGCCCCTTCTTTGACGGCTAAAATAATTTCTTTTGCAAGGGGTTGATTGTCAATTAGGGCTCCGCCCAAGCCTTTTTTAACAACTGATTTTTCCGGACAGCCCATATTGATATCAATTCCGTCAAATCCCCTAAGCTTAATTAACTTTGCAGTTTCTAGAAAGTTTTCAGGTTTACTGCCCCAAACCTGTGCAACAATCGGATGTTCATTTTTGGAATAGATTAATCTTTTGCCGACTTTGTCCCTGCCCTTAGAACACATGCCGTCAACATTGGTAAATTCTGTAAAAAACACATCAGGTTTTCCGCCCAAACAAATAATCTGCCTGAAGACAGTGTCAGTCACATCTTCCATTGGCGCCTGAATTAAAATTGGTTTTTTAAGAGTTTTCCAGAAATTCTTCATAATCTATAATGATTTTACCAAGAAAATATTTGAATTGCGAAAGCAACGCTGTTTAAAAATTCCGTATTGACAAGTAAATTTGATTAAGTTATTCTAAATAAGAAATGTCAGAACAACAGGTTGATCAACTAAAAACAAATAAAATTAGTGGTTTTAAGAAGTCAATGGCAGGATTAATCGTATTGACAGGAAGTGTTATTGGTACGAATGCTGGGTGTGTAGATAGAGAGATTCAACAACATGAACAAGAACCAATTGGAATACATCAGATGCAGGAAGAATCAGTTAATGAATATGGAGTCTACTTAAAAGATGGAACTGAATTTACTCCTCCAGACAATACTGTAATCAGAGGGAGTCTAATTGATACGAAAACTGGGGAAATTTTGGAAGGAAATAAAGCGATCTACGTTACAGGAAGAAGAGTGCATATAGATTCCATATTGATCTTGAAAGCAAAAGGAGATGTCTATGTCTCTCCTCAACCTAACACAGAAGCTGTTTTTAAGGTTGCAGAAAAGATGGCTGATATGATTGAAACTACTAATTACGTTACGGCAAGTAAAAGTGAGCAAGAAAAAGCTAATATGGAGAAGACTACTAATTATGTTTTGGGAAAGCCTAATACTAGGAAGGTTGAAATAAAGACACTTCCTGGTTTCGCAATACCGACAGCTAGGTAAAAAAATCCTTTGTAGCATAGGTTCCTCAGTGGTTTCCAAAAATTCTTCATCGGAAGATTATTTTATCAATTTTAAGAGTAAAGAGTAAGAAGAGAACTATTTTTGCAATTTGACATATTTTATAATAGGTATTACTATAGTTAGCATAAGGAATTTTTAAAATGGCTGTCCAAAAAAAACGCGAAGCGAAACCTGAAGAACAAAAAATTGAAGAAAAGTCCGCATCAAATGAGGCTGGTGCAAAAGAGGAAATTATTGCTTCGGATGTGGTGATTAAGACAACAGGGAAAGTAGAGATAATTGAAGAAACGCCTCCGCAGGAGACAAAACCGGAAGAAAAAAAACCCGATGAGCCTGTATCCACGACTGATCCGCTAACAGAATTTAAAGAAAAGATGACAAAAGAAGAAGATTCTGGCTTTGATGTGCCGGCAAAAAAGAATTACATGTGGCCAATACTTTTTGTTTTTATAATGGTAATATTGGTATTGGCAGGAGTTTTTCTCTATAGGCATTGGGCAAGTATCAGCAATAATAAAACTAGCGTTACAAAGCTTTCTCCTTCTCCTACTGTTGTTCCGGAACCCACAAAAGCAATAGATCTCACCAAATACGAAATTGAAGTATTAAACGGTGGCGGGATTGATGGGGAAGCATCAAAACAAAAAGCGAGCTTGGAGGGAGAAGGATTTGTGGTGTCTTCGGTTGATAATGCTGACAATTCTGATTACACAGATACAATTATAAAGGCAAAAACAGAAGTTGACGAAGATTTCATAGCTAAACTCAAAAGCGTTCTTAGTAGCTCGTTTACTATAAGCACGACGGAAAATTTGTCGGAAGACTCCCCAGTTCCGGTAGTTGTAATTATCGGAACTAAAAAATAAGCTCCATTAGTTAGCGCAAGATATTTTTTGATACAATAAGGCTATGGATATTGGATTTATCATTTTAACTGTTCTCGGACTTTCGCTTTTTGAAATCATAACAAGCATTGATAACGCGATTATCAATGCAGAAGTGCTAAAAGATATGTCTCAAAGAGCCAGACGGTGGTTCCTTTTGTGGGGCTTTTTCTTTGCAGTTTTTGTTGTCCGCGGACTCTTACCGCTTCTGATTGTGTGGATAGCAAATCCACAGTTTGGTTTAGTTGGGGTATTTTTTGCAGCATTTTCCCAAGATCCTAAAATTGCGCAAGCTATTGAGGCAACATCACCCTTACTTCTCTTGGGTGGAGGAGTATTCTTGGTTTTTCTATTTTTCAATTGGTTATTTTTAGAGGCCAAAAATTTTGGATTACGCGGAGAGAAATTCTTTCAGGCTCAAGGAGCATGGTTTTTCGCTGTTGTTTCTATTTTGCTTACCGTAATAGTATGGCTTGCTTTACAGAAAGATCCTATGCTTGCATTCTCTGCGGTGATAGGCTCTACAGCATTTTTTATTATTCACGGATTCAAGCAATTTGCAGAAGAACAAGAGAGAAAACTTATTGGCGGGAATATGTCTGATATAAGTAAGATTGCATACCTAGAGGTTCTAGATTCAACATTTTCTATAGATGGAGTAATAGGAGCATTTGCTTTTACATTTTCAATTCCCTTAATTCTTTTGGGGAATGGTCTTGGGGCGTTAGTTCTCCGAAAGCTGACAATAAGCAATATTGAAAGAATAAAGAAATATAAATTTTTAAAAAACGGCGCAATGTATTCAATATTATTTTTGGGGGTAATTATGATTTTAGACAGTTTTGGACACCATATACCAGTATGGCTTTCACCTGTAATTACATTTGGGACAGTTGGATATTTTTTCTTAAAATCAAAAAAAGAGCTATCGTAAGTCATTGACATTTAGCAACTCCTAAATGTAATATTAATTTATGTCTGCCCGAAAATTATTTTTAATCACTTCCAATAATAAAGGGGGTGAAGTATAAAATGGCAAGAAGAAGAAAAACAAGAAAAGCAAGAAAAGATGCAGTTACCCTTTCAAGAAACGCATTTATAGTATTAATATTATTCGTTGTTGCCTGTACGATGCTTGCGGTTTATGCATATTTAGGATATGCGGGAATAAGATAGAATTATCAAGTTGTCATGATTTTGTCATGTTAACGTCAAGCTTCTTAGTTTTTTTTCCGTTATCCTGAATGGGAGATGTCAGTTGCGCAGATAGAAGCCGGCCGTAAGGGTGAGGAAGCTGTAAGCTTGAGTGTTCCGCTAATTACTTCTTTGGAGGGTCAATCTATCCTTGGAATAAAAGCTTCTAAAGGTTTTATAATTAATACCTCAATAAGCACCGGAATTCTTAAACAGAATTCCAATATTGTAGATAAAATTACAAAATTAGATTATGCATCCTTGTCTTGGTTGAGGGCTAATAACTCGATAGCATTGAGGTCGACTGCGGGATTCTGGAGAGGCCAGATTGAAGAAAGCCGTAGCAAGATAGAAAAAGAAATAGGGGAAACAAAGCTCTCTCCCGTAGCGGAAAATGAAATTAAGAATGCTTATGATAGTTTATGTCAAAAGGTTGGAGAGGGGAATATTCACGTTTTAGCTTACGATCCTAATGAAAACAACGATCAACTTATTTTTGCTGATCAAAGCAGAGCTCAGGGAGAGGGCGAAATTATAGAAATTATTAAAGAACGTTTTGTTTCGCAATTTAGCCCCGAAGCAATTGAAGGTCGTAATGAAAAAAGATTAAAATTAGCGCAGGAATCGTTATCAAAAAATAAAAATCAAACTGTATCTAGGGTATTGGCGGAAAGTAAAAATTTGTCGCATATAGAATCAGGACTGAAGATTGTAGTTTGGGCTGCCGATAAAGGATAGATGGTGGTGGAATCAACCCTCAGGAAATAGTCTTAAAAGTTTCCAGTAGAGAATCATTCAATTTGTTTAACAGTTTATCTGTATTTTTGTGCGTACTTTTTAAGATCCTGACCATGCCGCTAAAAATCTCGAAACTTGGTCTCATTTTCTTTACAGATTTCAAATATTTCCTATCTTCGTCGTTCATATTTGGCATATTCTACTAGACAATTGTGGTGATGGCTTGACAAAATTCTGACGTTTATTTGACAGCAGATACTTTTTGAGGAATACTTAATATAATGAGTATATCAAAGCTTGTCTCTTCAGTTACTCTTTGTTTTCTCGTTGCATTTGCGGGAAGCTCGGTTACACTACCTTCAGTGTTAACTTGGTATACCCAGCTTAATAAGCCAATTTTTAACCCACCCAATTGGATATTTGGTCCGGTTTGGACTATTTTATATTTACTAATGGGAATATCTTTGTATCTGGTTTGGAATAAAGTTTTGAAAAATAAAAAAGGAGAGCTTAAGAGCGTTGCGATAAGAGTGTTTATTTATCAGTTAATCCTGAACTTCTTGTGGTCTTTAGTCTTTTTTGGACTTCATCAGCCCTTTTTGGCTTTAATTACTATTATTATGCTTTGGGTTTCTATTTTTACAGCGATAAAATATTTTTATAAAATTTCAAAAATGTCCGCCTACCTTATGATCCCGTATATTTTTTGGGTAAGTTTTGCTTCGGTATTAAATTTATTTATCGTCATTCTTAATTAATTTCATGTAGATATGGTTAAGAATAGGATATTATCATATATAAAAGCACTATCCATAATAGGAATTTTACTGGCGGTTTATTTGTTGTGGGAGCAAATTTTTAATCCCAGCTTTCAACCTTGCAACATTAATGCCACAATTAATTGTGATGCGATTATCTCAGGTAGCGTATCAAAAACTCTTGGTTTGCCAACGCCTTTATATGGATTAATTGGATATATAGTTATCTTTCTTGCCTCAATTTTCTATAGTAAAAAACTTATTCTAGGAACTGCTACCTTTGGATTACTATTTTGTCTTTGGATAGCTTATCAAGAGCTGTTTCTGCTCCATGTTATTTGTCCTGCCTGCATTCTGTGTCAGTTAATAATGATGGCGATCTTTTGTCTGGGATTGGTTCTTAATAAAGCAAAAAATAAATAGATTGCTGTGCGTTTACAAACGTAGTTTTTATAGCTATTATATATAGGTGGCTACAAAAAAATTTATAATCCCCTTTGAAGAATTAACAATTGCTGATGTGCCTGAAGTTGGAGGCAAAAATGCATCGCTTGGAGAAATGATCGGGTCTTTGATTAAGAAAGGCGTTAATATCCCAACAGGCTATGCGGTTACTGCCACTGCTTATAAATTTTTTCTTTCAGAAACTGATTTGGGTGAATACATAGAAAAAGAGCTTATTAATCTTAAGAAAGGTAATTTGAATAAGCTGAGTGAAGTTTCAAAAAAAATTCAAGAGAAATTTCTGAGGACACCTTTTCCCAAAAAATTGGAAGATGAGATTAGAAGTACCCACAAAGTTTATGAGAAAAGATATGGTAAGGACGCCAGTTTTGCAGCCAGATCTTCTGCAACAGCAGAAGATTTACCAACAGCCTCATTTGCAGGAGAGCATGAGACATATTTAAACGTTAAGGGTGTAGATGAAATAGTTGTAGCAGTGAAAAAGGCAATGGCTTCGCTTTTTACGCCAAGAGCTATTGATTACCGCATAGAAAAAGGATTTAAACATTTGTCTGTTTTCCTTTCTGTCGGAGTGCAAAAAATGGTCCGTTCGGATTTGGCTTCGTCTGGAGTAATGTTTACCTTAGATACAGAGTCCGGTTTTCCCGGAATTGTTGAAATAAGCGGATCATGGGGATTGGGGGAAATGGTTGTTCAGGGAAAAGTTACCCCTGATGAATATGTTGTATTCAAGAAAACATTGGGACAGAATAAACACAAAGGCTTAACAAAACTTGTTAAGAAAAAAGAATACGTACCTATTATTGTAAAAAATCTGGGAGCTAAATTATCAAAGATGATTTATGCGCATCCCGGAACAAAAATAATTGATACGCCTCAGGAAGAAAGATCAAGGTTTGTTCTGGGAGATGATGAAATTTTGATTCTGGCAAAATGGGGAGTAGAGATTGAAAAACACTATTCGGAAAGAAATAAGCGTTGGACGCCGATGGATACGGAATGGGCAAAAGACGGCGTAGACGGTAAGCTATATATAGTACAGGCAAGGCCTGAAACAGTGCATTCTCAGTACGATTTCTCTAAAGTTACGGAATATGTGAAGAAAGGTGACGGGAAAGAGTTGTTAAGCGGAGCATCTGTTGGTTCAAAAATTGCAACAGGCACAGCGAATATAATTAAAAACCCGAAAGAAATCAACAAATTTGTTAAAGGACAAATTTTAATTACGACAATTACTGATCCTGATTGGGGACCGATCATGAAAATGGCCTCAGCAATTGTTACGGACAAAGGAGGAAGAACTTCTCACGCAGCAATTGTCGCGAGGGAATTAGGAATTCCTGCGGTTGTCGGCACTGGAAATGCGACATCAATTCTAAAAACAGGAGAGGAAATTACGGTTGATACCACTGGCTCTGAAGGGATAGTTTATAAGGGTAAAATAAAGTTTGAAATTATTCAGCATGATATTAATAAAATTCCAAAACCGAAAACACATGTAATGATCAATATTGCCAGTCCTGAAATAGCTTTTGAAAAATCTTTCCTGCCAAATGATGGGGTTGGTCTTGCTAGGGAAGAGTTTATTATTGCTTCAAAAATAGGCATTCACCCGATGGCACTAGTTAATTACGATAAACTTGACGAGAAATTAAAAAAGAAAATTGATGAAAGAACAATCGGATACAAAGATAAAATCAAGTTTTATGTTGATACACTGGCGTTTGGAATAGCTCAAATTGCAGCTGCATTTTACCCAAACCCTGTAATTCTTAGGTTTTCGGATTTTAAAACCAATGAATACAGAAATTTGTTGGGTGGAGATATTTACGAACCCCAAGAGGAAAATCCAATGTTGGGTTGGCGTGGCGCCTCAAGATATTATGATCCTGATTTTCTTCCTGCATTCAAAATGGAGGTGGAGGCGGTCAAAAAAGTCAGGGAAGAAATGGGCCTGACGAATCTAATGGTGATGGTGCCTTTCTGCAGAACTCCCGAAGAAGGAAAAAAGGTTATAAAAGTTATAAATGATTTCGGATTGAAAAAACAAAAAAACTTGAAAATATATGTAATGTGCGAAATTCCTTCAGATATTTTATTGGCAGATAAGTTTTTGGATGTTTTTGACGGAATGAGTATTGGATCCAATGATTTAACCCAGCTTACCTTGGGTATTGATAGGGATGGTAGTGACAAAATTAGAAAAATTGCTAATGAAAATAATGAATCAGTTAAAGATTTAATTAAAAACATTATCAATGTTTGTAAAAAAAGGAAAAAGTATATTGGCATTTGCGGGCAAGCACCTTCTGATTATCCTGAGTTCGCAAGGTTTTTGGTAAAAGCAGGAATTAGCAGCATCTCTCTAAATCCTGATACATTAATCAAAACAACAATTGAAATCTACAAAGCGGAACAGGGATGAAAATTTCAGCAATAAACCTTAAAATAATTCAGGATTCAAGAGGCAAGGACACTTTGGAAGCGTCAATGGTGTCAGGCGATTTTAGTGTAATTTCCTCAGTGCCAGCGGGTAAAAGTAAAGGTAAGCTTGAGGCATTCTCAATTGCTCCAGCAATTGCTTTACAGAAGTTAGAAGAGATTAGAAGTGGGATATTGAGTTCTGATTTTTTAGGAGTTTTAGAATTTGATAATTTTTTGAAAAAACTCGATGGCACTTCGGATAAATCAAATTTGGGGGGGAATTTAACCTTAGTTTTGTCAATTTGTTTTACCAAGCTTCTTGCAAAATCTAAAAATCTGCAAACATACCAATTGATTGGGGAAATGTTTGGAAAAGTTCCTCAAAAATTTCCTTATCTTTATTTCAATCTGATTGGGGGAGGATTGCATGCTGAAGATAGCCTTCCGTTTCAGGAATATATCTTGGTTGCCAAATTTGATTCACCTGTCAAAGGATTGGAATGCGCAAAATTGACAGTAGAGAAATTAAGAGAAGATATCGTCAAAAATTTTGGTGAAGTAAGAACAGGAGATGAGGGGACTTTTTCTATAAAAAGCAGTGATCCAGCACTTGGGCTTGAAGTTCTGAAACGTAACATTGACGATCAAGATGTTGGTCTTGCTTTGGATGTTGCTGCTTCAACTTTTTACAAGAATGGAGAATATGAAATTGATGGAAAGGCTTTCAATACAATGCAAATGCTTGATTTTTATCAAGACCTATCTGCTAAATTCTCTTTGCTGTCAATAGAAGATCCTTTTTCCGAAGATGACAAACAGGGATTTGTTAAAATTTGCGAAGCATTTAAAAATAAAATATGGGTAATCGGAGATGACTTGACCGTAACCAATAGAGACCTAATCCAAAAGGCAATTAATGAAAAACAAATTACAGGCGTTATTGTAAAGCCCAATCAAATAGGCAGTGTTTCAGAAACGCTAGATGCTATAAAACTTGCCCAAGCCAATAACTTAAAGATAATAGTTTCCCACAGGTCCGGAGAAACCAATGATGATTTTATTGCGGATTTGGCGTTTGGTGCGGGAGCGCAGGGGCTGAAAAGCGGCGCCCCAACACAACCGCAAAGATTGGCAAAATATAACCGGTTAATTGAAATTGAAGGAGAGGTGAATAAATAAAATATGGCTAAAACTAAAAAAGAATTTTTTAGAGTAAGCGGTGAAAATTTATTAAAGAAGGTCAAGGAATTAATAAAAGAGGGAAATGTCCGGAAAATTACAATCAAAGACAAAGCTGGGAAGGAATTAGTAACATTTCCTTTGACAATTGGCTTTGTCGGAGCAGTTGTTGCGCCAGTTTTAGCAGCTGTAGGAGCTCTAGCTGCGCTAATCGGCGAGTGCACAATTTCTGTGGAGAGAGAATAAAATCTCTCCCAAAAAAAAGCAAAGGTCTGCTATAATCTTCTTATAGACCTTAATTGACTATGAAAGCATTACAGTATTTCGGTAAACAAGATTTGCGCTTCGTTGAGCTTCCTGAGCCTCAAATTCAGGAAAATGAGATTTTAATGAAGGTAAAAAAAGTCGGCATCTGCGGAACTGATTTGCATACCTACAATGGCGGGATGAATGTTTCTACGCCCTTGATATTGGGACATGAATTTGTTGGAGATATTGTAAAAATCGGCGGAAAGGTAGCGAATATTAAAATAGGCGACAGGGTAGTAGCAGAGCATGTGATTGGATGCGGGAAATGTACGTATTGTCAGGAGGGGAAAAAGAATTTGTGCAAAAACCCAACTGCAATCGGCCTTAATAGGCAGGGAGCACTCGCAGAATACATTTCTATACCCTCAGATTTAGTTTTTAAATTACCCGAGGAATTTTCCTATGATGAGGGCGTTTTGGTTGAGCCGCTTTCCATAGCTGTGTATGCTGTGAGAAAGGCTGGAGTGGATGTAGGCGATAAAGTCGCTGTGATAGGGCAAGGGCCGATCGGACTTTTGGTAGATTTCGTAGCAAAAGCTTCGGGAGGAACTGTATTTGGACTGGACAAGCATGATAACCGCATTGCTTATGCTAAGAATCATGAATACATTTCCAAGGGATTTAATGTGGAGGCTGAAGATTATTTAAAACAGTTCAAGGAGGAGGTCGGTGATGGCGCAGATATTGTTTTTGAAGCAGTTGGGAGCGATACTTCTGCAGAATTGGCCTTGGAACTTGCCAGACCAGCCGGGAAAGTAATTGTGCTTGGCGTTTTCGAGCACAATATCATGATTAACATGATGAATATTGTCAGAAAGGAATTGCAGGTATCAGGATCATGGACTTGCGTTTTTTCTTTTGAGGAAACAATTTTACTTATGAAATCCCAAAAGCTTGATACAAATGAATTAATAACGCACCGCTATCCTTTTTCAGATGCCATAAAAGCGTTCCAAGAAGCATCCTCAGACAAGGGCAATAGAATAAAATCAGTGATTGAATTCTCCGCATGACTTCTGAATAGGTCTGATTATTGGCTTATTGACTTATTGGATGTCAATTTGATAGGATTTGAAAAATGAGTATAGAAAATAAGCCGGAGGGAGGACAAAATCTACTTCAATGGGAAAACATACTAAGAGAAATAGATACGCCCCGAAAAAATGAAATTACAATAAAAGAAGTGTATGGTATTAGAAATAAATATTTACGCGCTTGGAAAGAGCAGGATCTTGATTTTCCGAAAGAAACAGATGGTTTAAAAGTCTTCCTTAAAAAAGAAGTAGGTCCAGAAGATCCAATTATTAGAGGTTCTGTTGAAATTTCAAAAGGGGAAAAATTAAGTCTGGCAATAACTCCGGACCAGGAAGAAGCATTTGCTGCTGTTTACGGTATGGATATAGAGAGCGAAGTATCTTATTACGCTTCAATTGAGAGCACTGGTAAAAAATCTAAAAAAGCAAAAGTTGCAGAAATTAAATTTTGTAACGTAATGCCTAAATCTGTAGACAATATTATTATTTCTAAAGCATTAGCTGAAAAGTTGGAGGTAAAGAAAGATCAGGATATAAGAATTTTAACTATTTATCAAAAAACTTCAGATATCAATCTGGATGAATATTGATTTCTTTTCCACTATGCTTCATATTTTTCGGAAGATTAATTTAAATTTATTATAAAAGGAATTTATCAAAAGAATAACAGTTATAGATATTGCTGTATAAATTAAGGGGATAAAAAGCTTAATGTTTTTTATGACATTTAAGCCCAAAATTGTATTTAAAATTATCTCTAAATAAGTAAAAATAATAGGGTGCCAGGCAAACAAAATAAGAGTATTTCTTCCGATTTTTTCAAGCAAAGAATTCTTATTAAGGATTACACTGAAAGAAATCCAGGCAAAAATTCCGCTAAAAGCTGCAGTATAAAATGAAAAATAATTATTGAGATGATTTAATCGCATGTCAATTTGATGGCCATAAGCATTAAGATCAACATTTGAGATGTAGTTCCCGACAATTAAAAGTAAGACAAACAGGAAATATTTGTATTTAAAAAGTAGTGATTTGGCTTTTTCCGATTGATTCCATAAAAAACCTGATCCGTAAAAAACTACGCCGGACAGTGCAGTTTCTGTGCCGAAAGGAAGCTTGATGTTAGAGGCAAAAATGGAAAATAAATATCCAAAAACAGAAAAGAACATTATTACAAAAATAAGAATCTTAGTTTTTGTGGAAAATCCGGCAATTAATGCAAATAAAAGTCTTGTTACGAAAAGCGCAGGCAGGAACCACAAAATGTTGTTAAACGCCATAAGGCCGTTGTTGCTGTTGGCATAGAAAATGCTCACAAACTGTCTGATATTTTCCGGAAAAAAAAGATTGTCAGTTTTTATTTCTATTAACCATAAGACATAGGAAATGAAAGCAAAAATAAAGTAGGGCAGGAGAAGTCCTTTTGCGGATTTCTTAAGAAAAGTAAAAAAGTTTACATATTTCTTATGGTCATATACAACCCCTGAAAGAAAGAAAAACAAGGGTATATGGAATGAGTAGAAAAGGTGGCGGAAATCATTGCCTCCCAGCATGTGTGCATAGATAATGAAAATAATGCCTATTCCTTTGGCAATATCAATCCAATGTACGCGTTCCGCCTTCATTTCTGAAGTATTGCACTATTCCAAAAACCTGTCAATTGGAATAAATTTGTCTGATATAATAAAAAGGTGAATAGATCTTTGGATCTTAAAACGGAACAAAAAATAACCGCCAAGAGAGTAATTATTACTTCTTTTGCTGTTGATGCATTGGATGTAGTTTTGAATATTTCAATAGCGATTTTATCGGGAAGCGTTATCATGATTACCCAAGTTTTGGAGGGTTTTTCTGATCTTGTGGCGTCGGGTTTTTTGTTGGTTGGACTTAAGCGCTCCATGCACGAAGAAGACAAAACTCATCCCTTTGGATATGGCAGAGAAATTTACTTTTGGAGTTTTCTGTCAGCAATCGTAATGTTTGGCTTAACTTCAACTCTTTCTTTTTATTTTGGCTGGCAGAGATTTTTTCATCCGCAGCCGGTAAAAGATATCGGCATTGCTTTGGGTATTTTGGTGTTTACTATTTTTACCAACGGTTATGCTTTTTCTATAAGCCTTAAAAGGATGCTTAGAAAAAGACCACTCGGACATATTTTGAAAATTTTTTATAGCTCATCTTTGGTTGAAACAAAAACAACTTTTATATTGGATCTTATGGGAACAGGAGCATCTCTATTTGGGACAATTGCATTAGGAATGTATGTTTTGACTGGTAACGTAAAATTTGACGGACTTGGGGCGATGGCTATTGGCGTGATGTTGGCAATTTCTTCTTTGTTTTTGGTGTCGGGAATAAGAGAGCTTCTTGTTGGAAAAAGAGCATCGGAAGAAACGGAAAAAAAGATTATGGAAGCAGCGCTTTCGGTTAAGGAAGTAGAGCAAATTCTTGACTTAAAAACTCTTCATCTTGGTTTGGAGAAGCTATTGGTTGATTTAGATGTGCACATGGAAGCGAAACTTGGAACAAAAGAATTGGAAAGATTAATAGAGGAAATAAAAGAAAAAATTGCAGAAAAAGTTCCATCGGCAAAATATATCCAAGTCGAACTACAAACCTCAAGGAAAAGTTGACCGTGACGCAGAACCTCTTAATTATAAACCGTTTGGTACAGGAGTAAGAGTATCGGATTGTGACGGTGGAGCAGGAGTTGCAGTTTGTAATGGCATTAAAGTGGGAGTTGAACTAGGTGCTGAGGTGCTGGTAGGCGTAGGGATAGGAGTTGTTGTTGATGAGCCGCTAAAAACTACGCTTGGATTATTATTGTTAGGGTCGGTTATTCTGAAAGAACTTGTTGTATTTTGTACGACCAGAGTATCTGTTCCTGCGTTTTGAGAGCTGACTGTAAAACTGGCTTGTCCATTTTGCGCTTGAATGGTGGCGGGCGGCGCAGATCCGTTAATAGTCAAGCTGGAATCGCTTGAGGATTGGGAAATCGTAAGGGTTTGGTTTGAAGAAATAGTATTTTGGCTGCAGTCGCGTATAACAATAGTAAATGTTGTTGATGAGCCTGTGTTTATTGTAACAGGGGACGCAGGATAAACATCGGAATACCAGGTGTTCGGTACTCCCGGACCTGTCATGCAATTGGAATTTCCTGAACTTTGGCTGTTAAAAGTTATTGTTGGATTTTGATTGTTGATGTTGGTTATGACAAAAGGTCTGGTGGTGTCTTTGACCTCAAGCGTTACTGTTCCCGTTGTTGATGACGTGACATTGAAGCTGGCCTGTCCGTTTTGTGCTTTTAGGGTATAAGGAAGATTATTGCCATTAATTTGCGTATCCGAATTTCCGGAAACTAAAGAAATCATTAAGGTGTCATTGACTTGTGCGGTATTCTTGTAGCAATCGCGTATAACAACACTCATGGTTACTGCACCGTTGCTGGTTGAAATAGGGGGATTTGGATAAACGTCAGAATACCAGGTATTTGGTACGCCGGCGCCCGTGGTGCAATTAGAATTTCCCGTACTATTGGAAGAAGTATTTGTAATAGTCGTAGTTGTGGTTAAAGCAGGAGCAATTGTCGGGAGAGGGGCAAAAGTTGGGAAAGGCGTGGGTATTGTGTCATCGTAATTTGAATAATCAGAAGCACCCATGACACTATTTTGAGTATCGGATGGGGAGGGAAGAGCTATGGTTGGTTCAGATTTTTCAGGAGCGACGAAATCAAAAATTTTATTGCTAAGGCTTTTTGGCGCTGAATTCATTTTGGATATCAGATAGCCTCTATACCATATTGCTGCAGTAATAAATGCAATTAAAGAAATTAAGATTATGGTTAAAATTTTATGCTTGACAAAGAATGATGCAAATTTCCTTATCGGCTCTAATTTCAGCCTTGGCAGGTGGAGGAAGTTAGGCAATTTAGGAATTTTAGGTAATTTAAGCGATTTAATTCCCATGGCCGAATTATACCACTAATAGTCTTGCTTGCAGGAAATTAAAAATTAACTTTCAGAGGAAAAACTCATTAACAGGTGATTGACTTGTTAGACAGCAATCTGGTAACATCTGAAAAATGCCGATAGGAAAAGAATCAGACAGGTCTCTAGGTCCAACTGAATTCGATAATGTCTTAAAAGAAATAGTGTCTTCAAGAAAAGAATTCCGTATGAGCAAAATAGTTAGATTTATGGGAGACAATGGGCTTGGGGTAGGAGATCCCGTTGAAGGATTCTCGAAAGAAGATGACGATGGTGAATCTGTTACAGAAACAAATGTTGAAAATTGTGTAATTATAGGTTTTACTGAAATTGCAAAAGGAAAAGGGACAATTTTAGCATTACATGAAGATCAGATAAGAGTAGTTGAACATATTTACGACGTAGATTTCGATTGCGATGTAAAATATTTCGCTACAATTGAAAATGCAGCCAATAAAGACGTTGTCGTAAAATCAGCGCAAATAAAAAGACTTATTTTAAATGATAGCCCAGCAAATAATCTTATTATCTCAGAACCTTTAGCGAGAGCATTAAATGTAGAAAACGGACAAGAGATAAAGATTACTGGGGTTCAACGTCAAAAAACTTCAGAAATTGATTTGGACAAAATTTATCCTGTTGATTAGAAGTTATAACTCCAAAAACCCGCAAAACCCTCCCCCAAACCATTTTAGGCTTTAAGATTCTGCTATAATCTTCGTATGAATCTTTCGGTGGGGATAGTTGGATTACCAAACGTTGGGAAAAGCACTTTATTTAATGCTTTGTTGAAAAAGCAGACGGCGTTTGTGGCGAATTACCCTTTTGCAACAATTGAGCCAAATATCGGAATAGTTCCTGTGCCAGATCAAAGATTGGAAATGCTAGCGAAAATTACTGCGGAGGAGATCCTGAAACAAGTTCAGGATGACAAAAGCAAGTGGCCACCGATAAAGCCCGCTACAGTAAATTTTGTAGATATTGCAGGATTGGTAAAAGGTGCGTCAGAAGGTGCGGGATTGGGAAATAAATTTTTATCCCATATCAGGGAAGTTTCGATAATTGCCCATGTGATTCGCGCGTTTGAAGACTCAAATATTATTAGAGAGGGAAGTATTGGAGTAAAAGAAGATTATGAATCAATTGAAACAGAACTTATTTTGGCAGATTTACAAAGCATTACAACTGCGCAGAGCAAAGTAAAAAGATTTGCCAAAGAATCAGAGAAAACCGCAATTGAAAAATTATACAAAAGTCTTAATGAAGGAAAGCGGGCATCGGAAATTATTTTAACTCCGGAAGAGCAGGAATTCGCCAAAACTTTCTTTCTTCTTTCAGCAAAACCTGAAATAATAGTTTTAAATGTTGCAGAGAGTGATTATTCAGAAGAAAAAATTAAATCCGTTACAGATCAATATTCAAAACTTTTAGGCATTAATAGTGACAAAATAATTGTCATTTGCGCGAAAATTGAATCTGATTTGGCAGAGTTATCTGAGGAAGAGCAAAAGCAATATCTTGCGGATTTAGGGGTTAAACAATCAGGGCTAGAAAGATTAATTCAAAAAGCCTATGCAACTTTAGGATTAATTTCGTTTTTAACGGCAGGAGAAAAAGAAGTCAGAGCATGGACCATTCAAAAGGGCATGAAAGCAGTTGATGCAGCCGGAGTTATTCATACGGATTTTACAAAAAAATTTATCAAAGCTGAAGTTATATCCTATCCTGTTTTTGTTCAAGATTCAGGCTGGAAAAAATCAAGAGAATTGGGAAAAGCCCGTCTTGAAGGCAGGGATTATATAATGCAGGACGGAGATGTAGTTGAGTTTAAAATTGGTGCATGAATAATCTTTTACAGTTAAAAAAAGATTTAAAAAAGTTGGCGGATCCGCAAAAAGCAAAACATCTGCAGAGATTTTTTAAGACCGGAAAAGGAGAATATGGAGAAGGGGACATATTTTTGGGGATTACTGTTCCAATGTCCCGCAAAATTGCAATTAAATTCAAAGGTCTTTCTTTTTCTGAGATTACCAAGCTTTTGCAATCAAAAGTTCATGAAGAAAGATTGATAGCTCTTTTAATCTTAGTACAGAAATTTGATAAAGCAGATGAAAAAACTCAAAAAGTGATTTTTGAATTTTATCTTCAAGGCACGAAGTATATCAACAACTGGGATTTGGTGGATTTATCTTCGCATGAAATTATCGGAGGATATTTATTGGAAAAAGATAAGGGTATTTTAATAAAATTAGCAAAATCGAAAAATATTTGGGAAAGGAGAATTGCCTGCATATCGACATTTGAATTTATTAGAAACAATAAGCTTGACATATCGCTGAGATTAGCAAGAATGCTTTTGCAAGATAAACATGATTTAATTCATAAAGCAGTCGGTTGGATGTTAAGAGAAGTAGGGAAGAGGAATTTGAAAACAGAAATTGCGTTTTTAGATAAATATTGCAAGAAAATGCCACGCACTATGTTGCGCTACGCAATCGAAAAATTTCCGGAAAAACTGAGGATGTCATATCTGAAGGGTAATTGAGCTTTTAAGTATTGCATTTTGAGTTTAAAATGTGCTAGGATTAGACGCGATGAGATCATACGAACTAATATTGGTAACAAAAACGTCCTTAACTGACACTTTAAGGAAAAAATTAATTGCAGACGTAAAAACATTACTGAAAGATTTAAAAATCGTCAAAGAAAATGAAGTTGGGCAAAAAGCTTTGGCATACAAGATTAAAAGAGAGCAAAACGGATTTTATTTTGATTTTGTTTTGGAAGGCGAAAATGTACCGGAGAATTTTGATAAAAAACTTTTGGAAAACGACGACATTTTAAGATATTTGCTTTTGCGAACTAAATAATTTTATGGCACGAAGTTTAAACCGGGTACAATTAATCGGAAATTTAACCAGAGATCCTGAGCTCAGATATACGCCAAACGGAACGGCAGTTTGCTCTTTTGGTTTGGCTACCAATAGAAGCTGGAAAACAGATGCAGGAGAGAAACACGACGAGGCAGAGTTTCACAATATTGTTTCCTGGAACAAGCTGGCTGAACTCTGTTCGCAGTTTCTAGTCAAAGGCAGAAAAGTTTTTGTTGAAGGAAGGTTAGCAACAAGAACCTGGACCGGTCAGGATGGCGCGCAGAGAAACAGGACTGAGATTGTTATCTCAGACATGATTTTACTTGATAGCAACAGGGGTGCGGGAGCGCCGGCTGCATCGGCTGAACCCATCGAAGAAGTTTCGAAAGAACCAAAGGAAGCGGAAGAAGTCGCGCCGGACATCGCTGAAAAAGGTAAAAAACCAGTAGCTAAAAAAAAGGAAACAATTGTTGAACCATCTTCAGAAGAGGTTGTTCCGGATGATATACCGTTTTAATTATGAAAAAAGTAATTAGAAAACCAAGGAGAAAATTTTCAGTCCCGAAAGTTTGTTATTTTTGCAGTGAAAAAAAAGCGCCTTCTTTTTGGGAAATGGGCACGCTTTCTAAGCTCTTAACAGAAAGAGGAAAAATTACTCCTGCTTCCCGCAATGGACTATGTCTAAAACATCAAAGAGCTGTTGGTTTGAGCATCAAACACTCAAGACACCTAGCTTTAATGTCCTAACTTCTGTTAATTCTCAAATGGTGATATAATAAATGAAAGCCTCTTTATGAAGAATTTTAAGTCGTTACAAGTTGTTATTTTGTTAATAATTTCTGGTTTGATAGGCTACTATTTTGGCATAAATAATGTAAAAGTTTCCTGGAAAAATTACCAACCGTCCCCCACAGTCGTAAGTAAAGAAGCTCCTATATCTTTGGGAAACGTTGATTTTTCGATCTTTTGGGATGTTTGGCAAAAAATTGAAACAAATTATTACGACAAAACAAAACTCGACCCGACAAAAATGTTAAATGGTGCAATTGAAGGAATGACTCAAAGTCTTGGAGATCCCTATACGATGTATCTTCCTCCGGTGCAAAATACCAGCTTTAAAGACGGTATGGCCGGGCAATTTTCAGGAATAGGAGCGGAATTGGGAGCAAAAGATAAGCAAGTTATCGTTATTGCTCCGCTTGTTGGAAGTCCTGCCGAGAAAGCCGGAATAAAAGCAGGAGATGCGATTTTGAAAGTTGACGCAGAATCAACTGCGGACTGGACATTATCTTCTGCTGTAAGCAAAATAAGGGGAGTTAAGGGGACAAGCGTTACTTTGACAGTCTTGCATAAAGATTCAGGGAAGCCCTTGGATGTAAAAATAGTAAGAGATGTGATAACAATAAAAAGCGTTGATGGATGGGTAAAAGACGTAAAGGATATTGGCGGAATTAAAGTTACAAAAGACCAAAAAGGAAAAGCGGCTTACGTCAGGCTTTCGCAATTCGGAGACTCTACGAATGACGATTGGTCCGCAATTATCAATAAAATTTTTCTGCAAATGCAAAGCGCAAAAGATGTTAAAGGTTTGATAATTGATCTTCGGAATAATCCCGGCGGATATCTTACGGATGCTGTTTTTATTTCATCCGAGTTTCTAAAACAGGGAACTCCAGTAGTTCTGCAGGAAAATGCGCAGGGTGTTCGGACAACGCTTTCCGTAGAGAGAAAAGGATTATTTGTGGATAATGCAATGCGTTTGGTAATACTCATAAATAAGGGAAGCGCTTCAGCGAGTGAAATTGTTTCCGGGGCACTAAGGGACAATAAGGTAAACGGTAAAAGCAAGGCAATCTTGGTCGGAGAAACGTCTTTTGGTAAGGGCACTATCCAGCAGGCAGATGATTTGGGAAATGGAGCTGGGCTTCATATAACTATTGCCAAATGGCTTACCCCGAATGGCACCTGGGTTAATGGCGCAGGATTAAAGCCGGACATAGAAGTGAAACTCGACCAAAAAGATCCAAGTCGCGATACGCAGCTTGAAAAAGCAGTTTCGGAGTTAGTGAAACAGGAATGAATCTTCAAAAAAACGTCCTTCTCAAAGATTATAGTAATTATCAAATTGGCGGACCTGCACGTTTGTTCGCTGAAATTCACTCAATAGATGAATTGAAAGAAGTGCTTGGTGCTTTTCCGGATGAAAAAATATTTATGCTTGGTGCTGGAACAAATGTTTTAATAAGCGATGAAGGTTTTGATGGATTGATAATTTACAACAAGATGGAAGGAATAGAAAAAGAAGAAGAGGGTTTGGTGGTGGGCTCTGGAGTATTAATTAAAGATATTCTTAATTATTGCATTGAAAATTCACTCTCAGGTTTGGAATGGACAGGAGGACTTCCCGGAACAATTGGCGGGGCAGTCAGGGGGAATGCCGGAGCATTTAAAGGAGAGATTAAAGATAGCGTATTAGGTGTTGAAAGTCTTAATATACAGACCTTGGTACAGCAATTTAGAGACAATAATGAGTGCAAATTCAATTACAGGAATAGTATTTTTAAAACAGGTGAAGGCTCGCTTGAATTTATCACGCGTGTGATTTTAGGACTAGCTTCAGGCGATAAGGAAGAAATAAAAGAAAAAATTCAGCAAGAAATAGATTACCGGAACAACCGTCATCCCATGAATTACCCGAGCATAGGAAGCACTTTCAAAAATATTCCCTTAGATTTACTCTCGCCTGAATTACAAAAAGAATTTTCGGCAATTGTAAAAACCGATCCTTTCCCTGTTGTACTAGTCGCAAAGCTTTTGACATTATGCGGTTTAAAAGGAAGAAAAGTGGGGGGGGCAATGATATCCGATAAACAGCCTAATTTTATCGTAAATATCAATAATGCAACTTGCGCGGATGTAAAAGCGCTTATTGAAATCGCAAAACAGGCCGTCAAAGAAAAGTATAACATTCCGCTTGAAGAAGAGATTATATACCTCGGTTAAAATCTGTTACAATAATTTCAGATGGGAATTATTTTCGCAGAAATAACTGTAATTATTTGTCTGGCTGCCTTTTTTGCAGTTATTTTGAAATGGCTTAAGCAGCCGGTAATTCTAGCATACATATTAACAGGAATTATTGTCGGACCTCTGGGATTTATAAATATCCAAAACCGCGATTTACTGCAGGTAATGGGAGATGTCGGGGTAACATTTTTGCTTTTCATGCTGGGGTTGGAAATGAAAATCCGTGATTTTAGCTCTATAGGAAAAACAGTTTTCGTAGTCTTCTTCATCCAAACTGTATTTACTTTTTTAATAACTTATTTTGTGGCAGTTGTTTTGGGATTTAATAATATTGGAGCGATATATATAGGAATTGCTCTGGTTTTTTCAAGTACGATTATCGTTGTCAAGTTTCTTTCAGACAAGAAGGATTTACATAGCTTGTATGGAAAACTTGCAATCGGAATACTTCTTTTGCAGGACTTTTTAGCTATAGCAGTCTTGATATTTTTATCAAGCTTTAATTCCGAGACACCATCCAATCCTTTGACTACATCAATTTTAGTTTTAATAAAAGGGATAGTTTTATTTGGTGTTATAGGATATTTGAGCCAGAAGGTATTTCCCAAGATCGTTGGAGCATTATCTAAATCTTCGGAAATTTTGTTTTTGGTAAGTATCGGCTGGGTTTTTGGGTTAGCTGCTTTAATCAGTTCTCCAATGATTGGATTTTCAGTAGAAATAGGCGGATTTTTGGCAGGTTTGGCCTTAGCAAATTCAATCGCGAATTACCAAATAATAGCGAAAGCGAAAATATTAAGAGATTTTTTTATTATTATTTTCTTTGTGATTCTTGGTGTAAAAATGACATTCAGCGGTTTGGGATCAATTGGATTTGCTGTAATAGTTTTTTCATTAATTGCGCTTGTTCTTAAGCCTTTAATAGTAATGATCGCAATGGGATTAGAAGGCTTTAGAAAACGCACTTCGTTTCTCAGTGGAGTGAGTCTTGGACAGATATCAGAATTTTCTTTAATCTTGGTTTTTTTGGGAGGAAAACTAGGGCATATTGACAATAATACGGTTTCTTTAATAACAGCTGTTTCAATAATTGCATTCTTGATTTCTGCATATATCATTGGAAATGACAATAAAATATATCTGTTACTACATAATTATTTAAATATTTTTGAAAGAAAAAAAGGTAAAAAAGATGAGATTGTTCAGTCGGACAAAAACATGGAAAATCTTAAAAACCATATTGTTCTGGTTGGCGGTGATCAAATGGGAGAATCCATTCTGGAGGCTTTAGAAGATACGAAGAGAGAGATTGTGGTTATAGATTTTGATCCTGCAATTGTTAGAAAGCTTATGAATAAAAATGTGCACAGGCTTTTTGGGGACATTTCAGACGCTGAGATTAAAAATCTGGCCAAAATTCATACGGCCAAGATTGTGATTTCGACAATTCCTGATGTTGAGGACAATATACTTTTATTAAGGGAACTTAAGTTTAAAAAAAGTCAGGCAATTGTAATTGTTACTGCTCTAGATATTGAGGATGCAAAAGTCCTATACAAGGAGAAAGCAGATTATGTGGTTTTGCCTCACTTAGCGGGGGGGAGACAATTGGCAAAAATTTTAGAGAAAGATTTAGGTGGGTTAGATGGTCTTAAAGCAAAGGATCAGCGGTATTTATGAAAAGGAGTTGATGATGTCGTCAATTCTCCCGTCAAGTAAAATTGGTAAGTTGTGCCAGGACTTATTAATTCTGTGATCCGTAAGTCTGTCTTGAGGAAAATTATAAGTTCTTATTTTTTCCGCTCTCATGCCCCGGCCGACTTGAGTTGATTTAAGGGAGGCGATTTCTTTGTTCTGTTTTTCTATTTCCATTTCCCAAAGTTTGGATCTTAAAAGATTCATGGCAATTTCTCTGTTTTGCGCCTGAAATCTTTCTGTCTGAGCCGTGACTGTGATTCCTGTAGGTTTGTGTTTTAATCTGACAGCGGTTGAAACTTTGTTGACATTTTGTCCTCCGTGACCGCCGGCTCTGAATGCCTCAAATTCTATATCATCGGGATTTATGTGAAGATCAATATCTTCTAGCTCCGGCAAAACATATACAGTTGCAGTTGAAGTGTGAATCCGTCCGCGTTTTTCCGTCTCGGGAGTTCTTTGTACTCTGTGTACTCCTGCCTCGAATTTAAAAGTTTTAAAAGGCAGGGGAGTCGATGATGTACCGGAGATTTTGATAACTCCTTCATCAATTTGCTCAACCTGAAAACCTTTAATTTGGGCAAATCTTGAGTACATCCTCATAAGCTCTTCTCTCCATAATTTTGCTTCTTCTCCTCCCGCAGCCCCTTTTATTTCCATGATAACGTTGCGGTTGTCCAATGAGTCTCCGGACTCTGCGTCTTTATTTAATGCTTCTTCCAGAGTTTTTTTCTGGGATTCCAGTTCAAGGATTTCCTTTTCTGCCATTTCTTTCAATGAAGGATCTGCGAGAAGAGCGGTGGTTTCTTCAATTTTTTTTGACAACTCCTGAATTTGGACAATTCGATAATCGTACATGGGAGGCTTAATTAGCTATTTAACTGCCATGAGCATTTCTCGTAGAGTTTTAGGTGCTGTATCTTTTGCTTTTTGATCTTCTTCCTTTTTGACTTTTTTAGTTAAATATTGCTTGGCAATGGTTTGTTTATTCTGGAATTTTTGAATTCTGGATGCGCTGTCTACGAATCTTTGCTCCCCTGTATAAAAAGGATGGCATTTATTGCACAACTCGACATGAATTGTTTCCAAGGTTGATCCTGTCGTAAATCTGTTTCCGCAGGCACAAATAACCTGTGCATTATCAAAATATTGTGGGTGAATATTCGCTTTCATAGATTGTATTATAGCGTATTTTTACTCTTTAAACAAGTCAAGAAGTTGATCGAAAGGGATGGTTTTTTGTTCGCGGGTTTTTAGATTTTTGACAGTTATAGTATTGTTTTTAGCCTCATCAGGACCAATAATCACAACGTAGGGAATTTGTTTTTTATCGGCGTATTTTAATTGTTTTTCCATTTTCGCATCCTGATCAAGATAGATTTCGGTATTTATTCCTTTTTCGCGGAGCAGGGAAGCAATTTCGAGAGATTTACCTTCAAGATCTTTTGAAAAGACTGTAACTAGAACTTTGGTGGTAGTTAATTCAGCAGGAAAAAGCTTCAATTCTTCCATTGCCTCCATTAAGCGGTCAAACCCAAAGGCAAAGCCAACCGCAGGAATCTGTTTTCCTGCAAACATTCCAATCAAATTATCATATCTCCCTCCGCCACAAACAGAACCTCCCTTATAATTTGCAATCTTAATTTCGAAAATGAGATCTGTATAATAGCTTAAGCCACGAGCAAGAAAAAACATGGGGAATAAATTAAGTCCTAGTTTCTCATTATTGTCAAGAATTTTTTTAAGTCTGTCTGGTATTTGAACGGGTTGTAAGTTTTTTACCATATTGTATATCTTGGCTGCTTTTGCGCTAGAGCCTATGGTTTCATTTAATTGACTGAGAACGTTTTCTTTGCCTATCTTGTCTTCTTTGTCTAGAATCCGAGTAATTTTGTCGCTGTCTGGGCCAAAAACATTAAAAACTTTTCGACTATTTATTAAAATCGTGAAATCTTTAAATCCAAGAGTCTTCATGGTAGAGTTAGCGCATTGCAGTATTTCCAAATCGGAAAGTAGGGAATTAGTGCCAACGATATCTGCGTCGCATTGGAGAAATTCGCGGTATCTTCCTTTTTGAGTGTTTTCTGCGCGCCAGACATTTTGGATTTGGTATCTTTTGAATGGCATTGGAAGTTCATTCTGATATTGGGCAACAACGCGGGCTAGGGGAACGGTTTGATCGTAACGCAACGCTACTTTTCTTTTACCATTATCTTCAAACCTATACATTAATTTATCGTCTTCTTCGCCATATTTTCCCAGCAGAATTTCTTCGTATTCTAAAGCAGGAGTTTCCAGAGGCTCAAAACCATAGGACTCAAACACCTGTTTTAAGATGTTTATGACGTATTGCCGTTTTTTTGCCTCAACCGGCAAAAAATCACGGAAACCTTTTAAAGTCTGCGCTTTAATCATATTTTTATTATATCAGTAATTATTTAACTTTGTTAATTTTAAAGCAAGCTCTACGGCTTTTTTGGGTGAACTTGCAGTTTTGATCTTTATTCTTTTTCTGTTGTCCAAAAATTTATTTGCAAGTTTTTCGCTCCATCCGCCTGTTCCCTTTAAAACAATAATTGGAATATTTGCTTGATAGGCGATTGCTATTTCAGTTAAAGTTCCTGAACCTCCGCTTATAGCAATGATTGCATCACAGCTTAAAACGAGTACTGTTTCTCGTCCGCCGCCCCGTTCTAGTCCGCTTGCAATAACTACATCAGCATTTTTTTCAACTACGCCTAGTCCTTTTCCATAGGTTACTCCAATTGTTAATCCCCCTGCTTTCTTTGCACCGCGGCAAGCTGCAGTGGATAAGGAATCGCAATCTTTTTCTGCACCAAAAACTAAAGCTGCGTTATTTTTGGCAACCCAATATCCAATTTCTTTTGCAAGTTTTTCAATTTTTTTAGAGTATTTAAGATCGGTGCACGATCCCATTACTCCTATCTGTATTTTTCTCATAAAAAAACCGCCTTTCTGGCGGTTAGGTCATTTATTTAGTTTAAAAATTAAACACAAAAAACCACACCGCCATTCAAGGTGGTGCTATGATGGTTTATATTCTTTACTAATTTACTCTTTTCCATGTCTTGATTATAGCACAATGATGCCTTTTGGGGAATGGGTGAGGAGGCGGGGCCCTGATTTTGTCAGAACTATCAAGTCTTCGATTCTGACTCCGCCAAAATTCGGGATATAAATTCCCGGCTCAATGGAAAAAACCATTCCTTCTTTTAGATAATTTTTTGATTTAAAAGAAATACGAAATGATTCATGTACTCTTTTTCCAATACCGTGACCTAAGGAATGGGGAATAGATGGATAACCTTTGGAGATGATATAATCGCGGGCAATTTTATCAATTTCAAAAGCTTTTATTTCAGATTTTTTTGCCACTAAATTATTTAACTTTTGAATTGCTTTTAGTTGAGCTTCTAAAACTGCTTGATACATTTTTTTCTGTTTAGTAGTTGGTTTTCCAGAAAAAATTGTTCTGGTCATATCAGAGCAATAGTTATTTAATTTTACTCCGAAATCCAGAAGCACAAATTGATTTTCTGTTAATTTATTGTCAGTTGGAATATTATGGATGTTGGCTGAATTTTTTCCAAAAGCAACAATGGTAGGGAAAGATGCCTTGCCTCCAGATTTTTTTATAAAAGAATTAATTTCCTGAGCTACTTTTTTTTCGGTAACTCCTAGGTGGATTTTTTCCAATATGTAATCAAAAATTTTATCTCCAAGTTTGCAAGCATCTTCGATTTTGGAGATCTCATCAGAACTTTTTACAGCTTTTGAGGAATGAATCATTTTGATTTTTGTGCGTGCTCTAGGGCTGAGTTTACTTTTGGATTTGACGGAATCTCGGGAAAAAATATAATGCGGGTTACTATTAATTTGTTTTTATCTTTTTTATCCAAAACTCCGGTTGCAATAATATTAAAATTCTCTTTTATTTTTGAAAATCCGGACCTTACAAGTCCGTCTTTTTGAGTATATGAATAGGTTTTGGTCAAATTCTCTACGTCAACAGTCATTTGTTTTCCTTCCTCGGTAGCAACATTAAAAGAAAAAGTTTCGCTATCTATTGCGGAAACTCCTCCGTGAATAATTGTGGGGGTGGTCATTACATTTACAAATCTTGCCAAAATTCTGCGTGATTCCTTATTGTATAATCCCAATATTCCGACAGTTTCGCCTTTGGTAATATCGGATATTCCAAAAGATCCTTTGACAGCGGGATTTGAGAACTTTGTTAACTCGTCAACATCCACGAATCTCGTATTATTCTGAGAATCAGTAATTGTTATCTGGGTGTTTGTAACATTGCTGGTTTCACCAATTATTCCACGTTTTTCCACCAGTTTTAATTGCGCGACTCTGGAGGCAATATTAGTTATCAATTGATCCCGTATTTCCGTAGTTTTATCTTCAGGAGTTGGGGTAGCGGCGTATGCCAAAGGCGCGAAGGGCAATAAGCAAGCGATAAGCGATATGATTAAAATATATTTTTTCATTTTAAAATTCCTCCTGAGAATAAGTAACAGTTTTCTTGCTTGTAACACTTTCTCCATTTGGAGCAATAGCTGTCACTTCCAGAATATTTTGATCATTGTCAAGGTTGACAGTTGTAGAGAAATTGCCGTTTGCTGAAGGAGTGATTACGTCTTGGGAAGAGTCGGTTATGACAACGACAATAGCGTTACTTTGAGTTTTTCCCGATACGATCAATACTTTGCTGTTGACTACCTCTTCATCTGCTGGTTGGTTCAATGCCAGAGAAATGGAAGGAGCACTAGTGGGAGTAGGGGAAGCAAGCGTAATAGTCTTAGTTGCGGTAGTGGGAATAGTTCTTGTGGTTTGAAAAAGATAAAAAGCGATTCCGGCAACCAAGAGGCCAAAAAGTGTAGCGACAAAATAAAGTATAAGTTTCTCTTTTTTCATCTAACGTAAACTCAAGTGAACCCTCGCGAGTTTAGCTAATAGATGGAAGGTTATCCTGAGTAGGAAGATGATACGACAAAACTGAATACTTGTCAAGAAAAAATGACTATGATAGGATGTTCTGGTGGATATCGCAATTGTCGGAAAAAACAGCATAAAACTTAAAGGAAAGCAGGCAACTTTTATTATTGATCCTGTTTCAGCGATACCAAAAACATCTGCTGACGCGGTAATTCTTCTTAATGGAGCAAACGGAATGGATGTTACGAGAGTAACTGACTCGCGGATAATAATAGATGGTCCGGGCGGATATGAAGTCGGCGGAGTTAAAATTTCCGGCACAAAAACACCCAAAGGTACACTTTATAAATTTTCAATTGACGGTGTAAGCGTTATTTTGGGATCTGCAACAGACGCAAAAATGGAGGGTTTTAATGTGTGTCAGGTTGCTGTTGTAAATACAGACAGTGATTTTAATGAGTCATTCGTAACAGCTCTGGAGCCCAAAATAACTGTTTTATATGGAGATAAAAAAACTGAATCAGCGAAAACATTGGGGGCGGAAAATGTTTCCTTGGTTCCAAAAATAACAATAACAAAAGATAAGCTACCGGAAAAAATGGAGATCGTAGTTCTTGGTTAATTTTTAATCTTATGGCAGGCCTTAAAGTTCCTCCAAATAATGAAGAAGCAGAGCAAAGCGTCTTAGGCGCAGTTCTTATAGATAAGGATGCTATCGCAACAGTCTCATCAATTATTTCACCAAATGATTTTTACGACCCGATTAATGGAATGATTTTTGGAGTAATGCTTTCATTGTATGAGCGGGGAAAGCCTATCGACATATTAACCCTAAGAGCTGCAATTAAAAAAAATAAAAATTTTAAAGAGATGGAACCGGCTTATTTAACAGAACTTATTAATGTTGTTCCGACAGCTGCAAATATTGAGCATTATGCAATTATAATTAAAGACTTTGCCACAAAAAGAGCTCTTATTCAGGCAGGATCTCAAATTGCAGAAATGGGCTTTGGAGACGACAAGGAGATAGATAGTATTTTGGATAGAGCGGAGTCGCAAATCTTTGCAATATCCCAAAAAAGTTCTTTACGTTCATTTATTCCTTTAAAAGAAGCTTTGGCCGAGAGTTTTGACAGGATTGATGAGCTTCACAAAAAAGGAGCAGGTTTGCGGGGAGTAAGAACCGGCTTTGTTGATCTGGACAATGCTTTATCCGGAATGCAGCAGTCGAACTTACTAATCTTAGCAGCCAGACCCGGACAGGGGAAAACAGCTATGATTGTAAATATTGCCCAGCATGCCAGCGTTGTGGACAAAATTCCAGTTGCAATATTTTCTTTGGAAATGAGCAAGGAAGAATTGGTTGACCGCCTGTTGGTGGGGCAAGCAGATGTAGATGCGTGGAGAATAAAAACAGGTAAATTATCGGAAACTGATTTTACCAAGCTATCTAATGCCATGGGGGAATTGGCGGATGCGCCACTTTTTATTGATGACACGCCCGGAATTACAATTTCCGAAATGCGCACGAAAGCAAGACGGTTACAATTAGAGCAGAATATAGAACTTTTTATTGTTGATTACCTTCAATTGGTTAATCCCGGCCGCCATTACGACAATCGAGTGCAGGAAGTTTCAATAGTTTCTCAGTCTTTAAAAAATCTGGCGAGAGAATTAAAAGTTCCTGTATTGGCTGTATCGCAGCTTTCGCGCGCTGTTGAGCATAGGGGAGAGAGAAAGCCTCAGCTAGCTGATCTTAGAGAGTCTGGTGCTATAGAACAGGACGCTGACGTGGTTATGTTTTTATACAGGCCTGAAGCTGAAATTACCCCGACCATGCAAACAAAACTGTTAATTGCCAAGCACCGAAACGGTCCGATGGGCGAAGTAGATCTTATCTTCCGCGGTGACCGCATTAAATTTTATAACGCAGAGAAAAAAAGAGCGGCTGAATAGCCAATTTTTCAACTACTGGAGAGCCGTCCCAACCATGAACTATAAAAACTCGCTTTTTCATTTTAATGTGGGCAAGGAGGGAGTCGAACCCACACAGCCTTGCGACTAGTAGTTTTTGAGACTACCGCGTATACCATTCCGCCACTTGCCCAATACTAATTGAAATTATAGCACAAAATAGCTTGATTTTAACCTCCCATGCTAGTAGAATATGGAGGTATGAATTTCGAATTTTTACCTAATTCCTCAAATAGCGTGTCAACAGATGCAGTAGTAGTTTTTGCTTTTGAAACAAACACTAAGCCAAACTTAGTCCAGGAATCTGTAGCTTTAGATAAGATATTGAATGGAATAATCTCGCAGGAAATAAAAAATGAAAATTATAAAGGGAAATCAGACGAGTTAATCTCAGTTAATACGTCCGGAAAAATACTTGCGCCAAGAATTTTTGTTTTGGGGCTTGGAAAGAAAGAAGAGTTTAATTCAAGCGAACTCAGAAATGCCTTTGCTAGTTTGGCAAAAAAAACAAAAGGTAAGATTTCTTCGCTTGCATTTTCCTTGTTAAATCCAAAAGAAGCAAATTTCAATGTAAATATTCAAGCTCAGGTAATTGCTGAAGGGTTGATGCTAGGGGATTATAGATTTATAAAATACAAGGCGGAAGAAAAAAAAGAAAAAGAATTAGAAACTGTAATTTTTCTAAAATGCAATAAGAATATTCAGGATAAAATAGAAGGAGGAATTAAAAGAGCGGAATTTTTTTGTAAAGCCACGAAGCTTGCCAGAGACTTGGTGAATGAGCCTGCTGCAGTTGCAAATCCAACTTTTCTTGCTAATTTAGCCTTGGAAATTGCGAAAAAAGATAAAAATATTAGTTGCGTTATTTACAATAAAGAACAAATTAAGAAGATGGGGATGGAAGCATTTCTGGGAATTGCGCAAGCCGCCGACACAGAGCCTAAATTTATTCATCTTGAATATAACCCTCAAAAAAAGGCCTCAAAAAATAAAATTGCATTGGTAGGGAAAGGGATAACTTTTGATACCGGAGGAATTTCTTTAAAGGGCGATGAGCACATGATTAATATGAAAATTGACATGGCGGGAGCAGCAGCGGTTTTGGGTGTTTTTTCCGTAATCTCGGAAATAAAACCGAAGATTTCCGTAATGGGTCTTATTGCAGCAACACCCAATATGGTTTCCGGCAGATCAACTGTTCCGGGAGATGTTGTCAAGGCTTTGAATGGCAAAACAATTGAAATATTAAATACAGACGCGGAAGGACGTGTAACCTTGGCGGATAGTCTTTCCTATGCTGTTAAAAAAGGTGCAACTCAAATTATTGACCTTGCCACATTAACAGGTGCCGCAGAAGTTGCTTTGGGACCTGATATTGCAGCTTTATTTACCAACAATAAAGAATTAGGGAGGAATATAGGGGAAGCAGCATTTAAAGCAGGGGAAAAAACTTGGAATTTACCGCTTGAAAAAACCTATAAAGAGATGAATAAAAGTGATGTTGCAGATATAGCAAATATTCCCTCCAGCCGTTATGGAGGAGCAATTACAGCTGCTTTGTTTCTTGAGGAATTCGTAGACGGAAAACCTTGGGTGCATTTGGATATTGCCGGTCCGGCATTTGCAGGAAAAGATTATAGTTTGGGTTCAAAAGGGGGAACAGGCTTTGGAGTAAGAACCCTTCTCAATTTCCTTCTCACTTGAATGTTAGTTTCTCTTTAAAAGATAGAATAGGTTGTAAATTGTTCTGAATAATTGGTAAAATTAGTAATTATCCTGTAAATTATGGAAGTGATTAAAAATAAGGTTTTGGGAAACGGTATCTTTCAAGTCCTTCGTATTAAGCCTTTCTTTCTCCTGATGCTTTCCGAATTTTTCTCTCAGCTTGCATTCAATATGCAGCATTTTGTTTTAATTTTCATAATTTATGGATTTACCCATTCAAATACAGCAGTGTCAGGCATGCTTCTTTCTTTTATTATTCCTGCAGTTTTGTTCAGTGTTATCTCCGGTGTATATGCAGACAGATGGAACAAGAAAAAAATAATACTCTTTGCGCACCTGAGTAGAGCAGTGTTGTTGCTGCCTTTTTTAATTCCAAATCTGCATTTGGGATTGATTTATACATTCACTTTTTTAATTGCTGTTGTAGCTCAGCTTCTCTCGCCTGCAGAATCGTCAATTGTTCCGCAGCTTGTTCCCAAGAAGCTGATCGTTCCTGCAAATGCCGTATTCTCATTCGGAATGTTCGGAATTATGTTGATTGGTTATGTACTCTCCGGACCAGCGCTTCTTCTTCTAGGAAGAACTTATACGATTCTATTCCTGATTGCACTTTTTCTCATAAGCGCGCTTATTGTTGCGCGAATAAAGTTTGTAAATGAAAAAGAGAAATCTCAGGATGGAAGCTTAATTTCCCCTCGCAATCTTTCAGTTTTCCGGGAAGCAAAAGAAATATTTGTCTACATAAAACAGGTCAGAAGAGTTATGTATGCTCTTTTTATGATAACTATTGCGCAAGCTGTACTTTTTATATTTGCAGTTTTAGCTCCGGGGTATGTGACCACAATACTTGAGGCGCCTCTGGAAAGTCTTTCCGTAATTCTTATTGCTCCGGCAGGCATTGGATTGGGGATTGGGGCTTTTATGCTGGGAAGCATAGGTAAAAGATTAAAACATGAATTTATAAGCATTATTGGGTTTTTGACTGTTGGAGTTGTTTTTGTTCTGATGCCTTTTGCAAGTAAAGTCTCTTCATACGGGTTTGTTCATACCTTAAATGCAATTCTGCCGAATGTTATTCATGTAAATATTTTGCATATTATTGTGCTTTTGGCCTTCATTACTGGCTTTGGTATTTCTCTTGTATTTATTCCGTCCAATTCAACTATTCAAATTGAGACAAGTGAGGAAATGAGAGGCAGGATGTATGGCCTATTAAGCTCTTTGATAGGTGCAGTTTCTTTCCTTCCTGTAATTCTTGCAGGGGGGTTGGCTGATTTGTTTGGAGTTGGAGCAGTTATTACAGGCGTTGGGATTCTTATGATAACACTTAGTATTTATTGTCTATTTTTGATTAAGTCTTAAAATGCAATTTTTTATTTTTGTTTTACTGATTTGCTTTTTCATCTTCCTTTATTGTGTATATGTTTTAGCTAATGATGATTTTATCTTCTTGCGCCGCGATGTTACGATGGAAAAGATTTTTAATATAATTTTTCTGGGATCATTAATCAGTCTTTTTGTGTCACGGCTTTTTTATGGGTTTTTTGCAAAAAACATTTTTGCTAATCCATTAGTTTTTCTTTTAATTCCTTATTTTCCGGGCCTGTCTCTTTTGGGGGGAGTAGTGGGCGCAGGGGCATATTTATTATTCTTGAGACGTCGGGAAAACCCATTGCCAACGGAGAGAATGTGCGATTTTTTTTCTATCGCATTTCTAATCTCATTGTCAGTTGGATTTATAGGTAATTTTATGTTTTTGGAAGAGGGCATAGGGCTTATAAAGGCTGGTGTTCAGGCGGTTTTATATTTTATTTTATTTATAATTTTTCTTAAATTTTTTCTGCCCAAACTTTTAAATGGAAAATTTAAAGAGGGGACAATCGCATGCTTGTTTTTGATCTGTTTTTCCATAGTGAATCTTGCCATAAATGCTTTTTTAAAAATCAGTATTTTACAATATTTTAAGAATTTTGAAAACATAATATTGATATTAATATTTTTTCTGTCAGTAGGAATGCTTATCTGGCGTGAAGATCTATTATTGGAAATAAAACAATCTAAGAAGTGAAGATAATGGAAGCAGAGATAATTTTTGAGGATGAAGAACTGTTGGTTTTGGATAAGCCGGCGGGCATGATTGTTAATAGGTCTGATACAACAAAAGGGGAGACAACTCTGCAGGATTGGGTAGAAAAATATCTAAAAATTCCAAATTTTGAACCTCAAGCCTTAAGTAAACCACGAATTGAAAATAATTATGAGGAACAAGCCAGATTGGATTTCATTAATAGGGCAGGGATTGTGCATAGATTGGATAAAGAAACTTCGGGAATTATTTTAATTGCAAAAACAGTTGATGCTTTCATAAATCTTCAGTCTCAATTTAAGGAAAGAAAAGTACAAAAAACATATGTTGCGTTGACTCATGGAAAAATAGAGCCGGAGAAGGGGGAAATAAATGTTGCAGTTGGAAGACTGCCTTGGAATAGAAAAAGATTTGGTGTGGTTGCTCAGGGACGGGAATCTGTTACGGAATATAAAGTATTAAATATTAAGCATTTGGTATCCGGAAAGAATGAAGAACTTCTAACTCTTGTTGAGTTGCATCCCAAAAGTGGGAGAACACATCAGATAAGAGTTCACCTTCAATATATCAAGCATCCTATTTTTGCCGATCCGTTATATGCCGGACGCAAAACATCAAAACAAGATAGGAGGCTTTTATCCCGTATTTTTCTTCACGCCTCCAAAATCTCCTTTTTCCACCCCCAAAGCAATAAATTATTGGAATTTGAGAGCTCGTTTCCTTCAGATCTTTCAGATTTTCTCGCAGGCCTTAATTCTTGATTTTTGTATCGGATTACTGATAACATCTAAAGGTACCCGTTTTCGTTAAAACTTTGGCGGGTGAGAGGGGTGAAGGTTTATTATGGGTGGCATGGGAGGATTCTATAAAGGAGAAAAAAAGAAAAAAAAGAGAGATTCAAAAAGCATATCTTCTGCTCCTGTTGGCATGGGTTCCCCCACTTTTTCTCTACCTAAGATAATCGAAAAAAAGAAGCGAGATTTTTAATTCTATGAAACAAAAGAAAGGGGTAACAAGCAATACTAAGATTGCTATTATTTTCTTTATCTTTTTGACTTTTATTGTTGGAGTCTCGCTTGTTATTAAGGTTGCTGCTGTTATAAAAAAGAGTCAATTTGACGATTCAAAAAGATTTACAATAAGCATAACTAATGGTAAAAATATTGAAATAATGTCCTTATCTTCTGATCCAAAAAGTGTTGCGGTTTTTAGATTGAATGACAATGTCAAAGTTGAGGACGTCGGACGGCTTCTGGAGATTCCTATAGATGGATTTATTTCATTTAAGTTCCAGGATTTAAATCAAAAAATTGATTCGCTATTTACAAACACTGTTTTTAATTATCGCAATCTAAAAACAAACCTAACAATTATAGATCTTTTAAGACTAGCTTTATTTACAAAAAATATTCCTGAAAGTTCTATCACCGTAAAAAGGGTAGGGGATACAGGGGGACTTGAAGTGGATAAAGTCATAGGCCGTTTAGTAATAGACTCTCTCATAGAAAAAGATCATCAGACAATACAAATTATTAATGCAACTGTTGTAAGCGGACTTGGAAATAGACTGGCCAAATTAATAACCAACATGGGCGGAAATGTTATACTTGTTACAACAGAGGATAGTCCAAGAAAAAAATCCGCAATAACGTATATTGATAAAAAAACTTATACAGTAGAAAGATTGCAAGAGGTGCTTGGATACGAAATTATAAAAGAACGTGGCAATGCGATGTCAGACATAATGATAGTAATAGGGGAGGATAAGCTTAATACTGTCTCTTTTTGATTTATGAATATTTGGTTAGTGGTTGTTGTGATAGCAATTATATCGATAGTGCTTTCTGTAATCGCGCTTATTGATCTGGAGAATAAGTCTCACGTAGGTCAAGTTAAGAAAAAGTTATTCAAGGGGAGAGTTATATTTCAGGATTCTTCTTCCAAGGAGTAATTGCGGTCTTCATCTTCTTCCCCAAGATCTCTGTAATTTTTTATCTTTGTTCTGTTGCCTTTTGATAAGCCCAAATCCAAATCCTGAGACTGTGGGAAAGAGGGCTGATTTTTATATTTAGATGCTCTCTTAATTTCTTTTATAAAAACGCAAACATTGTGTTCGGTTGCGGATTTTATGCAGGCCGTATACGTGTTTCCGCCCTTTATTAGTTTAGTAAGTCTTCTTCCTACATCATCGGGCAATACTCCCAAATATTGTTTATTTTGGCTTTGAACAAATATCTTTGATCTTTTTACGGCAATCATAACCGGCTGACCTGTTGTTAAGAGCGAAATAATTTTGGGTTGGGAGGTGTTTACGAGAGAAATAATTTTTGTTTTACCTGTTTCCTCAAGGAATGTGTTGCTAACGCCTTTAACAGAAGACAAACTCTTGGCAATTTGTTTGGGTCCTAAATCAGTCAGTTTTTTTATATTTCTTATCGCAATTTGATTCAGAACATCTATCTTTAATACCTTTTTATATGTAGATTTAGCATCTTGTATTTTTCCCAAAATTGTAAATGCATACGCTAAACGGTTAAGGGCATCAATGTTCTTGGGATCTTCGTTTAAAAGGGCTTTATTTAAGGAGGTCGCGTTTTTCCAGTCGCCTAAGAGCATTGCCTGAATAGCCTTGTCTTTTAGTAGTGTCATTTGCGGAAATTATTTCGGATTAATGTGAGAGATGATACAGGTTTTTGTTGCAAAAGTCAATATAGAAAAGGTATAATTGATGATACTTAATTATGAGCGGACACTCAAAATGGGCCACAATAAAAAGAGCAAAAGGAGCGGCTGATCTCAAAAGAGGATTAACTTTTACTAAAATATCCAATGCCATTACAATTGCAGTAAAACGCGGCGGGGGAATAGATGATCCCAATAGTAACTTTAGATTGCGACTTGCAGTTGAAGCTGCGCGTGCTGCAAATATGCCCAAAGACAATATTGAGCGGGCAATTCAAAAAGCTATCGGAAAAGACGCGGGGGAGTTGCAGGAGGTAATTTATGAGGGTTTTGCTCCGGAAGGAGTAAGCGTAATCGTAGAAGCTGCTACAGACAATACAATGCGGACAACAAGTGAGATAAAAAGCATCTTCAACAAAGAAGGAGGGAGCTTTGGTCAACCAGGATCTGTTGCATATCAATTTGAGCAAAAGGGCAGAATAGTTATTGATAAAAGCGGAAAAACAATAGATGAGTTATTTGAAATAGCAGTTGATAGCGGAGCAGAAGATATAGAAGATGCTCAGGATAAGGCGATTATCGCAACATCTTATGCTGAGTTGTTTTCTGTCCGGGAGCGCCTTGTGGAGAAAGGCATAACGCCTTTGGAAGCTGAAGCCGTTCGGAAACCATTAACCCCAATAGCTATTTCAGATCCAGCAAAAATGGGGAAAGTTGTTAATTTTCTGGATAAAATAGAAGGTTTAGATGATGTTCAAAAAGTTTACTCAAATATCGCAACAAATTAGCAATAAACGGACACATTCCCTAAAACAGTTTTCTAAAAAAAACAGTTTTCTTTTTGATATCTCAAAAAGACAAAAGTTCATAGTAAGCGTAGCAATTTTGTCTTCAATTTTGTTTTTTTCCGAGCAATTGTTGGGGCGCGGGGGAATATACATAGCTTTTCTGCTATCCTTTTTTACATGTCTTTTTGTTCTTTGGGCAGAAAGAGAGGACCTAAAAGATAATTTTTCACCTCAGATTTTTATTTTACCGTTATTCTATACGATGGCTTGTGCTTTATTCTATTTTTTAGTTCCGGCCAGAATTTTAACTAGGGTAGGGATGACATCATTGTATGCTCTTGGACTTTATGCGCTTCTTCTTTCGGAAAATATTTTTATTGTCTCTTCAATCAGAACCATTGCTCTTCTTGCCTCGGCCCGCACGGTTTCAGCTATCGTGACTTTGCTTTCATATTTTTTTATGGCTAATGTTGTTTTTGCTTTCCATCTGAATGTTTTTTTAACACTCGCCTTTGTCTTTATTTTTTCTTTCCCTTTAATCATGCATTCCATATGGAGTCATACTCTGGAGAAGGATTTACGATCACATCTGGAATGGGTATCGGCAATTGCAGTCTGTATCGCTGAGATTGCATTCGTATTGTGGTTTTGGCCGACAGCTCCAACAATAATTGGTCTTTTTCTGACTGGTCTTTTTTATATTTTGGTAGGTATTTCTCAGATATGGCTGGATAGAAGGCTTTTTAAAGGTATTATGTGGGAATACATTTGGGTTGCAGTAATTGTTTTTTTGGTTTTCATAACATTCAGCGCAAGGTCATAGAAAATATCCCGATGGGGAGAAGTAGGGAAGAGGGAAGAGACCTCGAAGGATGCTTGCACTGAGGAGCCACAGTGACGAACGTGATACAGTTTGATATGGATCATGTAATTATTATAGGACTAATTGCAAATGCTTGCATCGAGTGGAGCGAGGTGTGGATAACTTTTCACGGGGTTTTTGCGGGAATTTTCACAGGATAGCAGTCGCGATAACGCACAGTCTCTCTCTTGTTCTTTACTCGCAACATTTATTAGATGATCAAACAAATAAAATGTGTTTAATTCTGCTATGGAGATCCCTTTCTCTCTCGTAATAGGGTTATTAAATATTTATAATTTAGCCTTAGAATTAATAGTTTGGATTGATAAATTAACCTAAATCGAAAAAAATACGAACATGCTAAATTGATGATTTTTGAGGCTAAAATCGTGAGTTTAGATTGATAATACAGTCTAAATTACGACGCGGCCTGGTGTGGAGCAGAGAGGAGCCGGTATATAGATTAAATGTTTAAAGCAGGCATTAATGTGCAGGGGCGCAGGGAGAATTGAGATTAACTTGGGAAGCGGGAGTACACTTATTCTCTTTTCGGGGTTTATACAAGAAAGTAAAAAATATGCGTTTTAAGCACCGGAGAGAACAAAGTGATCATGTCGTACAATATAACTTTTGCGACGTCACTCAGGCTTAAATCCAGGGAGAAGTGGTTATTTTCTACACAAAATTAAACGCAATTGTTAAAAATTTGAATCCCCGTTCTTCTCTATAGTGTAAATTCTCCATCTTTTCCCGCCCCTAAAATTTGATACACTTCCCTACTACAGGCCTAATATTTGAAATATTCTGAAGCTAAATGAAGCTAATTATATTTATTTCTATTCCCCTTTGAGCTCTTATAACCGGAGAATATATTATTTATTGGTCTAAACTAGAGCTTTTTGCTATAATCCATGCCTATGGTTGAATCGAATAAGGTTTTTCAACCGTCAGATGAAAAACTAAAAGCAATTAGAGCATCAGTGGACGGTTCAATTGTAACAGGAAGGAATTTCAGGGAGTATTGTCAATATCTCGATTTGTGTCCCGAGAAGTTCTCCTCATTAAAAATTTTGGATGTTGGTGCCGGAATGTCAAGCTTTGGCGTAACTGCCGAGAGGTTCGGTTGCGAAGTAACCAAATTGGATGCAAGATATTCTCCATATTTTACTTATCCGTTTCCGTCTCAAAAAAACACTTCGGACAGAATTGCAGCCTATATGCAATATATGCCGTTTAGAGATAATGCTTTTGATTATACGTTTGCCTTGTATGCTTTAGGGTGGTTGGAAAATACTGAAGATGCGAGTACAACCCTTTTGGAAATTATACGCGTGACTAAGAAGGTTATAAAGATATGTCCGGTATATCCGATCACGGATGGTGAGCCGTTAACTGTATTTGAAGAATATTTTAAAAATGAACCTGTGTATTTAAAGCAACGCAAAATCTCTTTATATAAACCGTTTTATGGTCTTGATATTGATAAAAACAATGATGATAGCCATGATTGGCAGGCTATTGTAGGGAAATTAGAGCTTTGTATTCGGTTTAATTTAAAATCGGCAGGCAGCGTATTAGCTTCGATTCGTTAGAAATGTTGACAAGGATTTGCTCGTGTCGCATAATAGATTAGCTTATTTGTTTTGTTTGCTTCATTTTACAACGCAAGCGTCGCAAAATGAAGCTAGCTTAGCTAAGATAAAATATGACTGATTCCCTGCCAGAATTAATAGACCAGTTCTTAGAATATCTTGAAATTGAAAAGAATTGTTCGAAGCTAACCATCCGTGATTACAGGCATTATTTGGAGGTTTTTGCGGATTGGCACCTCGCTGCGCTCGGTGCCAGAACCATGGGAAGTCTGGATTTGGCAACAGTCAGGAGGTACCGGGTTTTTTTGGCAAACAGGGAGGATGCAAAAGGAATGACTCTAAAACGGGTCACACAAAACTACTATGTTATTGCACTCCGCTCGTTTCTGCGCTTTCTTATCAAAAATGATCACAAAACTTTGGAACCTTCAAAAATTGATCTGCCGAAAACCGAAAGTAGGTCCTTAAAATTCCTGGAACGCGAACAAATAGACAGGCTTGTAACGCTAATTGATACTTCCAAGGAGGATGGAATTAGAGATAGGGCCATTTTTGAGTTATTGTTTTCAACCGGACTTCGTGTGTCCGAGCTGGTTGGATTAAATCATAATCAAATAAACTTAGACCGGCGCGAATTTGGAGTTGTAGGAAAAGGAGGTAGGGCCAGAGTCGTTTTCGTTTCAGACCGGGCAGAAGAATGGGTTACGCGATACTTAAAAGAGAGGAAGGATAACTTTAAGCCCTTATTTATAAGATATTCCGGGAAAGTTATCGAGGAAAATAACGGAGAAAAAATGAGGTTAACTGCCAGAAGTATAGAGCGGATTGTGAAAAAATATGTGAAGCAAGCACGATTGCCTGTTGACGCAACAGTTCATACGCTTCGTCATTCATTTGCGACAGACCTTTTAACTAACGGTGCGGACATTAGGTCGGTTCAGGAAATGCTCGGACACAAAAATATCGCAACTACTCAAATCTATACACACGTTACCAACAAACAGTTACGCGACGTTCACAAGAGCTTCCACAGCGGGAATAAATAGCTTATAAAGTTTCGTAGTAGATGGTGATTGTAGTGGATACGGAATTTTCTCCTGCTTGCAATTGGGTGTCTGCGGGTTCACTTTCTTCAGCTTTTAAGGCATCCATCATCATCCGTTTTGGTTCATAACTTCCGGATTCTTGGACATCGACAATTTTTCCCAGCCGCATTCCTGCTGCTTTTGCTAAACTTTGAGCTTTTTCTTTTGCTATTTTAACCGCTTCTGTTCTTGCTTTATTTTCCAGATCTTTTTTTGTTTTATCATTGAAAGTGAAATTTATGCCTCCTACTAAATTTGCTCCATCCAAAGTTGCAGCGTCAACAGCTTTATTTGCGACATCTATTGGCGTAATTTTTACTTCAAGGCTTTGGGTTACTGTGTAGCCGGTAATTTTTTGCTCTCCCCTACCATAATCATATTTTGGACTGACGTTATAGTCTGTAGTTTTGATATTTTTTTCATCAATGCCCAGTTGTTTTAAATCTTTTATAATTTTATTTGTAGTAACATTTGTTTGGCTTTGGGCATCTGCAACAGTTGATGCGGTTTTAGTGACTCCGATTGAAAGCTGGGCTGTATCGGGAATTCCGGTTGCCTTTCCTGTTCCCGAAACACTGAATAAATTTGTTTTTGTAGTTTGTATGCTTTGTACGAAGAAAGGGATTGGGCCGGCAAGCTTAATATAAAGGAAAAAGACAAATAAAATTGCAACAGTCGTAAGTAATGCAGCTTTAAACTCTTTCATATACTAAATAGTAGCACATCCTAAATTGTTTTTCCAAGCCAACCTTGATCATTCTGGTTTGCTTTTTGAAAAACAACCTGCTAAAATCCCATAATAATGAGCAAAGCGGAAATATTGTTTGGAGACAAGCCAAAAATTTTAGATGATGGGGAACTCCCTACTCCTCTGCCTATAGCTAGACAGTTTACGGAATTAACAAGGGGTATGGGCGAAATGGTTCCCAACAAGATTGTTTCTTACATGAATTTAAGTGCAGTATTAAAAGATATTAAAAAAGAAAAAGAAGCCGGAAGACCTTCGCCACTTTCTCACGCAATCAATTACGGAGCAGTATTTCAACCTAAATAATTTTCCTCGGGAAGTCTTTATTTTCTAAATGCTTTCGGGAGTGGAACTACGATCTTAAGAAGATCTTGTTGAAATTTTTTGTAAGGCGCCATTTCTCCTCTAATGCCTTCTATGGTAGAGTTGTCTCCAAAGTTTCTAATTCCCAAGCTGAGGTCAATAATGTGACTATCAAGTTTTAATATTTTTGTTCCTAGAATAAAAAATAAATCTTTCCGTCTGAAATTTTCTGGCCAATTCTTCAGTAAGGAATGTTCGTCGACGATCATTAAAGCAAGATAGCTAAAAGCAAGATTGTTATTTTGTATAGCTAATATAATTTTATTGCGATTTTCCGTAGGCGTTTCTGATCCTTTCAAATTCAAAAGTTTAGAATTAAGAACGCTTTTTAGATTGTCGCGCGCAATTCTCATGCTCATGTAATCGTCCATGTGCGTTTCTTCTAAAAATCTATTTGCTAATTCTTTTGTGGAGTGTGCGAAGGGCAAATTTTCTCTTTTTTCCATTTGCAAGAGTATAGTATTTGAAGAACAGAATGTCAACTTTTAGATTTTTCTCCTGTTTTTACAAGGTTTCGTAGAAGCATGGCAACATTGACTGGGCCAATTCCGCCCGGAATTGGAGTGTAAAAAGAAGCGATATTTTTAATTTCGTTTTCAACATAATCCCCGTGCAGCTTTCCATCTTTTCCCCTGTAAATTCCCAGCCCAATAAGAATAACTCCTTTTTTAAGCATATCCATCTTTACAATATTTGGTTTTCCAACAGCAGAAATTAAAATATCAGCAGTTTTAGTTAAGTTTTTAGGATTTTTAGTTTTACTATCTATTACAATTGGAGTTAATTTCATTTTTTCAAACATTTGAATAAGCGGTTTTCCTCCTGTTTCTCCTTTGCCGATAATTACAATTTTTTTGGATTTTAGCCATTTCGTCAGGGATCCTGTTAAAAATAATTTTTCAAAAATATTTCTTAAGATTTCTAGAACAGCCATGGCTATTGGTATTTGGAAATGAGAACTTGGGTGGAATCCGTCAACATCTTTTTCTGGATCTATAGCATTTGTAATTTTTTTAAGATCTATTTGTGAAGGCAATGGCTGTTGGACAATGATTCCATGAATACCTTTGTCATCATTAAACTTTTGAATTGTTTCAAGTAGTATAGCTGTTGATATTTCGGCAGGAAAATGTTCAATTGTGGTTTCTGCTCCGATTAATTCCGCTTTTATTCTCTTTTGGTTGACATATGCGATAGATGCGGGGTCGTCACCGACCAAAATTATTGCAAGATTGGGTACAATATTTTTTTTCTTAAGTTCCCCGATTTTTCCCTTAAGATTGTCCAAAATACCTTGGGCAATTTCTTTTCCGTCAATTTTCATTGTCTTTATTCTTCGACGCAAGTTGCGGAGGTAACTCTGTCTGTTGGGTTGGAAAATCTCATAAGTTTTACCCCTTGGGTATTTCTTGAATGTCTTGGAACTGAAGAGAGCTCTAAATTCACAACTTGCCCTCTCTTGGATGTAATTATTATGTTTTTATAATTCGGCGGAATTACTTGAGCGAAAGCAACTTTTCCGGTTTTCGGCGTTACTTTTGCAACTTTTACTCCTTGACCTCCCCTGCTTTGTCCTCTAAATTGATCAACGGAAGATTTTTTCCCAAGACCATTCTCCATGACTGTTAGAAGATCTGCTTTATCTCTTTTCTTAATAACATCCATGCCTATTACTTGATCCTGTTCTTTTAGTCTTATTCCGCGCACTCCGGATGTAGCCCGGCCCAATGGTCTAACTGATTTTTCAGAGAATCTTATTGCTTTTCCCTCTCTTGTTGTCAATATAACGTCATTGTCTCCTTCGGTTAAATTGCTCCATGCCAGTTCATCTCCTTTGTCTAATTTAATTGCTATAATTCCGTTTCTTCTTATATTTTCAAACTGAGTTAGAGCTGTTTTTTTGACGGTTCCTTTCTGGGTGGTTAAGAAAACATATTTGTATGGGAATTCATCGCTGGCTTTGCCTGTTTTATAGTTTATGAATGACTCAACTTTTTCTTCTTGTTCAACATTAATCAAATTTACAATTGCGGTTCCCTTGCTTGTCCGGCTGGATTCTGCGATTTCGAAAGCCCTGAGTTGATAAACTTTTCCTTTATTTGTAAAGAAGAGAATATTGTCATGAGTTTGAGCGTAACGGATATTCAAAATTCCATCTTCTTCTTTTGTTGTCATTCCCCGCACTCCCTTTCCCCCTCTGTGTTGAACTCTGAAGCTAGTCAGACTTTGGCGCTTGATGTATCCTGTGTCTGTGATTGTGATAACTGTCGATTCATTTGGAATCAAATCTTCTTCTGAAAATTCTCCAACTTTACTTTTATATACTTTGGTCCGTCTTGGATCTGCAAATTTTTCCTTGAGAACTTTTAGTTCTTCTTTGATTACACTTAATATTTTCTCGGGATGACTGAGAAGATCTTCCAAATATGCAATCGTTTCTTTAACCATGATGAGTTCATCTTCTATTTTTTGGCGTTCAAGAGCCGCTAAACGTCGAAGCTGCATATCTAAAATTGCAGTTGCTTGAATATCGGAGAGTTTGAATTTCTTTATCAAATTCTGTTTTGCGTCTTCCTGGGTTTTGGATTCCCGGATTGTCTTAATTACCGCGTCAATATGATCAACAGCAATTTTAAGTCCTTCTAAAATATGAAGCCTGGCTTTTGCCTGCCGTAATTCAAATTCAGACCGTTTGGTAACCACGTGATAGCGGTGTTTCAGATATTCTTCAAGAATAGTTTTGAGATTAAGTGTTTGGGGTGTTCCGTTAACGAGAGCAACGACGTTTGCCGGAAAACTTGTCTGAAGACTGGTGTGTTTAAATAAATTATTAAGAACTTTTTTTGGAGAAGTATCTCTTTTCAGTTCAACAACAACTCTAATTCCATGCCTATCTGATTCATCTCTCAAGTCAGAAATTCCTTCAATTTTCTTCTCTCTTGCCAGTTCTGCGATCCGGGCAACCATAAGTGCTTTATTGACCTGATATGGGAGTTCGGTAATGATAATTGCTGATTTTCCCTGCCCTATTTCTTCAATTTCAGCTTTGCCCCGGATAATTACCTTCCCGCGTCCGGTCATGTAAACATTTTTAATTTCATTAAAATCGTAAATTGCTCCGGCTGTTGGGAAATCAGGGCCTTTAATAAATTCCAAAAGTTCATCAATAGTTACATTGCTCGTCAGGGAAAAATTCTTACCTATAGTTGTTTTTGTTTTTCCAATCATAAAGGTGATGGCGTCAATCAATTCGCCCAAATTATGCGGAGGTATTTTGGTTGCCATACCCACAGCAATTCCTTCAGACCCCATTAATAACAGATTCGGAAGCTTGGCCGGAAGAAAAATCGGCTCCTGAAGTGTGGCATCGAAATTCGGAAGCAAATCTACGGTTTCTTTGTCCAGATCTGTCAGCATCTCACCTGTTATTGCTGCTAAGCGTGCTTCTGTGTAGCGCATTGCGGCCGGCGGATCGCCGTCCATTGATCCATAGTTTCCCTGACCGTCTATTAGAGGATATCTCATTGAGAAATCCTGCGCTAAACGTACCAAAGCGTCATAAATTGGCATATCTCCATGAGGGTGATATTTTCCCATGACTTCTCCGACAATTTTTGCACTCTTCGCGTATTTTGCGCTGTGCGTAAGATTTAGCTCGTGTAATGCGAAAAGAATTCTCCTGTGGACTGGCTTTAGTCCGTCTCTAACATCAGGAAGAGCGCGGGAAACAATAACAGACATGGCGTAGTCCAAATACGCCCGTTTTACTTCTCCTGTAATTTCTGTTTGCTTTAGTGTTCCAATATTCATAACATTTTCGTTGTCATCCTAAATTTATTTCAGGATCTATTGCCTGTAAACAGGCGCTACAATTAAATGATATACCGAAATGAATTCGGCATGACATTTTGGTAATTTACTTTATTGCTTTTTTAATTGCTGCGATTGCTTCTTTTCGTCCTTTCCATTCCTTTATCTTTACCCATTTTCCCGGTTCAAGCGTTTTGTAATTCTCAAAAAAGTGTTTTACTTTATTTTTTATTGAATTATTAACTTCTGAAACATCGTTAATTTCTCCAAAGAATGGGTCTATTTTTTCCGTCGGAACAGCAAGAATTTTCGTGTCAATTCCGGCTTCGTCTTCCATCTCAAGCATTCCAATAATTTTTGAAGGAATTACAACTCCCGGTATTACTGCCTGTTCGCTTAAAACCAAGACATCGATTGGGTCACCATCCTCACTCAATGTATTTGGAATAAAACCATAATTAAAAGGATAGTTCATTGTTGTGTGTAAAAAGCGGTCAACAAAAATAACTCCGGATTCTTTATCCAGCTCGTATTTAATGTTTCCATCTTTTGGAATCTCTATGAAAACATTTACTTCATTTGGGACAGTTCCTACTTTTATTTTTTTGATATCCATATTTTCACCTCCTTTTGTTTCATGTCATCCTGAACTCGTTTCAGGATCTAATTCCTGAGGAAACGAGATGCCGAAACAAGTTCGGCATGACAACTCTAGCTAAATATCCAAATTGGCCATTGTGGCATTGCTTTGGATAAATTGTTTTCTCGGCGGAACTTCATCTCCCATTAACATTGTGAATACGCTGTCTGTTTCTTCTGCATCGTCAATGGTAACCTGTTTTAGAATTCTATTTGCAGGATTCATGGTGGTATCCCACAGCTGATCTTTGTTCATTTCCCCAAGACCTTTGTATCTTTGCACATTTATTACCGCATTGCCACTTTTCATTTCTTTCAGGATTGTTTCTTTTTCATCGTCAGAATATGCATATCGGATATCTTTTCCGCGGTTCAGTTTGTATAAAGGCGGTTGAGCAATATATAAATATCCTTCTTTTATAATTTGCGGCAAATGTCTGTAGAAAAACGTCAAAAGCAATGTTTCAATATGTTCTCCGTCAACATCCGCATCAGTCATGATAATTACCCTATGGTACCTGAGTTTTTCAAATTTTATAGTCTCTCCTATTCCCATTCCCAAGGCAATAATAACGTTTTTCAATTCGTCATGTTCGATTATCTTATCAAGACGGGCTCTTTCTGTGTTTAATATTTTTCCTCCAATTGGCAAAATTGCCTGAAATTTACGGTCGCGGCCTCCCTTTGCTGTTCCTGCGGCTGAATCCCCTTCGACCAAATATAGCTCTGAAACTGACGGATCTTTTTCCTGACAATCTGCTAGTTTTCCAGGAAGCGAAGATCCTTCCAATGCTCCTTTTCGAAGAATTGCTTCTTTCGCGGCTTTTGCAGCAAGTCTGGCTTTAGCTGCTAAATAAACCTTTTCCAGAATTTTTCTTCCTTCTCCGGGATTTTCTTCAAAGAAAGTAGAAAGACCCTCTTTTATTGCGGTTTGTACGACGGGTTGAATTTCGGAATTACCCAGTTTTCCTTTTGTTTGGCCCTCAAACTGAATTCTATCCTGAGGCATTTTAATAAACAGAACTGCAGATAATCCTTCTTTCGTATCGTCTCCGGTTATGTAATCTCCTTCATCTTTGAAGCTTCCGATTTTTTTCCCGTAATCATTTATAGCCCGGGTTAAAGCCATCCTAAAACCTGTCAGATGGGTTCCTCCATTTACAGTATTAATTACATTTACATAGCTTTGAACATTTTCTACGTAGCCGTTGTTGTATTGTAGTGATGCTTCTACATCAACATCTCCATCCTGTTTTTGGATAAATATTGCTTCATGCAGCGGTCCTTTATTTTCATTTAGTTTTTCAACCAAAGAGGTTATCCCACCTTCGAAATAATAATTTACTTCTTTTTCCTGCCCTTCCCTTAAATCCTTAAAATGGAAATATAGTTTCGGAACAAGATAAGCTCTTTCTCTAATGGCCTTTTTAATTGTTTCGAAATCAAAAATTATTGTTGAGAAAATTTGCTTGTCTGGAAAAAAAGTAACCTTAGTTCCTGCTGGGCTATTTGGACTAAAATCAATTTTATCGTCTATCTTGGTTTCTTTTAATGGTGTTTTTGCGATTCCCCGTGAATATTCTTGGGAGTATATTTTATTATTGCGTTTCACTTCTACTCTTGTCCATTCAGACAAAGCATTAACAACAGATGCTCCGACTCCATGCAAGCCTCCTGATATTTTATACGCACTTCCTCCGAATTTTCCGCCGGCATGAAGTTTGGTCATGACAATTTCTAAGGCACTCTTTTTATAAGCCGGCATTATGTCGGTCGGAATTCCCCGTCCGTCATCTATTACAGTAGCGGAGCCATCATTATTTAAGGTTATCCAAACATTTTTTGAGAATCCTGCCAATCCCTCATCAACCCCGTTGTCTATAATTTCCCTTAAGGATTCATGAAGACCGATTACATCAGTTGAGCCGATATACATTCCGGGACGTTTTCTTACGGGTTCTAATCCTTCTAGAACTTGAATTTGCGCAGCGGAATAATCGGAAGTTTTGTGGGCTTTTGGGGTGGTCTTTTTTATTGCCATAAACATTATCTTACCAAATTAAAGCAACAATTTCTAGAGTCTATTTTAATTTAGTAATTAATTTACTAGAGGTTGCGGAGGCGGTTACGAAAAGATTCTATTATGTAGTTCAATAGATATTTTGGCTTATTGATGATTAAGTCTTGGGCGTGGAGATACTCAAAGTCTTCCCCGCCGAAGCCACGTTTAAATAGCGATAAGCCGCTGAATCTATGATTTGCGTTAGTTTCCGGTGCGACTCCCCAAAAGTTATATCGAGTCATTCCTCGTTTTTTTGCCTCTAAGATTGCTTCCCATTGGATAAGATAAGCTCCCGGATGTTTTCTTCCTTCATCTGTACCCGTTCCATAATGGTAAACTGCTTCTTTATTGTAAAAGATGACAAATGCCTGAGCTAATAGCTTTTTTTCAAACTCTGCTTTATATAGGAGCGCATTTCCGGATTCTGCAAAAGTTTTGAATTGTTCGTGTAAAAATTTATAAGAAAATGGTACGAATCTCTGTCTTTTCGCTGTTTCAATTTGCGCATCATAAAAGCTTTTGATATCTTTTTCATTGTTTGATGCAATTATTATTATATTTTCTTTAATTGCTTTTTTTACTTCGTATCTCGTTGTTTTTCTCATTTGCGCCATTAGCTCCTCATCGGATTTTGTAATATCCAACTGTGATGTTAGCTCTGCATGTAGATGCATTGGGGCCTTGATAAACCCTAAATCCTTAAAAATTTTCTTTGAGGATTCATCTGATTTTAATTGAGGTCTGACCCTGATAAAAACGCAATTATTTTCTTTTGCAATTATTCTAACTTGTTTTGCGAATGCATTAACCAAATCTTTATCTCCCCAGTCAATAATTGGGCCGCCGGGAACTGTTAAATATCTCCCCCGTCTTGCTGGTTCAATAACTGAAAGCATCACGCCGGCAAGTTTACCGTTTTGATAAAAACCCTTTCTATCGATAGTCTTATCTAAAGCTTTATGGAATTCTCCCCAGCTCCAGCTTTGAAGGAAATTAGTTTCAGGATGAGCAAGGATAAAATCTTCCCAGATTTTTTTATTTTCAATATTTTTTATTGTGATTTCAGCCATTCGTTAACCCTTTCTGCGATTCTCAAAGCATTTTTTCCTGAAACATTTATGTGGGTTGGTAGGTTCAATATTGCATGAGATATCTTAACCGCATTTAGACATTCAGGTGCAACGTCATCATACCAAACATCGGAAACAAAAAATTTTGATTTTTTAAGAAATTTTATTAAACTATTTCTATTTTCAATAAAAATGGGAAATCTTAAACTTGAAGAACTAGAAATTTTATTAACAATATTTGAGTTTAAAATTTTTTTATTTATTTTTTTGGCATAAATTTCTGCGATTTCTTTGTGATGGTTTAATTGTTGATTTAAATTACCAAACTCAATGAGAGCCAAATTGCAATACCAATCTGGAAGAGAATAAATTTCATATAGTCCTTCCTGCATGGGTTTGGACAGAAGATTTAATTTCTTCAAAGCAAAATGTAGGATTTTTCCGAGCCAAAAATTATAAAGGAATCTTATTTTATATGTAAATAAGGGGTACATTCTGTCTTTGGTTTGATTTTTTGATTTAAATTTAAGATTATCGCAGTCTTTGTATTTTTTGTTTCTTACTATCAATGCACCGCCTGAAACACTATCAATGATTTTGTCTTGGCTGAAAGATAGGGTGACAAAATCTCCGACAGTTCCCGCTTCTTCTCCGTTGGCATATTTTGTTCCTACGCAATGCGCAAGGTCTTCAATGAGGATTATATTTTTCTCTCTGCAAATTTGCGTAATTTTTTCAATATTACAGGAATAACCAAATGTATTTTGAATAACAACTGCTTTTATATTGTTATCTTCTGCCAATGTTTTTTCTAAAGCTTCCGGGGTAAAATTTAAATCACTGTTCTTTTCTTCCAAATCCAAACAAACTGGTTTGTAGCCGGCTACCTCAATTGCCTTATAAACAGCAAAGCAAGTAAATCCATTAATTGCGATACGGTTTTCTTTTGGTAAATTTAAAATCTTAAGCGCAAGAGTTAATGCTTCTCTGCCCTTGTAAGTCAGAATAGTTTTTCCGCCATACTTATCTGTTAAGTAGTTTTTCAATTTCAGATTTTGTCCGTGGTAATCGGAGAATAATGATTTGAAAATATATTGTAAATTGTAATTTGATCCCAAAGAATTAAATATTGCCATAAATTATTTAGTTTTTAAATTTTCTGCGATTATGTTTGCGACGTCAGAAAAATGTGTAAATTGGGGGGAATGACGGGCGCCTCTTATAATTTGAAATTTAGAATTCTCAATGAGTTGATGCATTAATTTTCCGTCGGAAAGAGGTGTTATTTTGTCTTCCCCGCCCCAGATTATTAAAGTTGGAGTTTTGATCTGCGGAAGAATAGGCCTTAAATCTACGGAGATTAAATTAATCATGGTTTGCTTTGTTTTATAGTCAAGATTTTTGTAGTCGGATTCTCTAGCGAGTTTATAGAGTAAGTTTTTGAATATTTCTGACGAGGTTAATTTTTTTCCGATCTTTGCAATCGTCTTGAAGGCAATCCGTTTTATCCGGAGAGGTAATTCATTGTGATAAATTCCAGCACTGTCAATGAGGATAAGTCTTTCTACTCTTTCAGGAAATAAATTAGTAAAAGAAAGCGCAATTTTTCCGCCATTGGAATGTCCAATTAATACAACTTTACCTTTTTCTTTGTCAGTAATGTTTTTGAGCCACTCAATATAGTCTTTAAGTTTCCAAACTTTTTCCAAATTTTCTGTAAGCCCCGGAATTTTTAAAAGATCAGTTTTTATTCCTTTCTCTTTTAGGGCATCAAGAAAACTTTGCCATTTATCTAAATTCTTTGTCCATCCGTGCAGAATAATTACTTTCTTCATAGTCCCCACGCCTTTCTTCTATTTTGCCAAACAGTTTCGCGTCTTACAAGATTATCAATATCTTTTTTATTGAGCAATAAATGTTCAATAATTCCTTCTAAAAATCTTGCGCCTTTAAAAAGTATTGTTTCTCCTCCCTTAATGTTTTCCAAAATATAATCCAAACCGTCTTTAGGTAATATAAAATGATGAACTTTATCAGCTGGTAAATTTAATTTGGGGTAAGTATATTTTGAAATTCTTGGACCGATAAGAATAGCTTTTGCTAAATCCATAGAATTTATAATTTCTGCCAGTTCCTCATGTTTATCTTTTTCTTTATCTCCCAATTCAATCATGTCCCCTAAGATAATCCATTTATTTTTTGATGGATATTTGTCAAACATTTCCAGAGTTATCTTTACTCCATCAGGCGTAGCATTATAGGTACTATCTATAATTTTAGTATCTTTGATTCCTTGAAAAATAGAATTTCTTCCCGGAGGAAGAACTAAGTTTTTAAAAGTTGCGTCAAAAGGCAAATTCAGGGTTTTTGTTAATAGTTTAGTCATCTTAATTGAATAAAACATATCTTTTGGAGCAATAAAATTGAACGAGTATTTTTTATCTTCGATAATAAATTCTGTACTATTTTCATTAATCTTATACAAATCGAGAGATTTTTTGCTTGCTATTTCAATGGGAATTTTTATTTCCTTAAGGTTTTGTTGAATAAGCGAATTGTCTCCGTTTACAATTGCAAGTTTTTTTGTATATTTCAGAAAACTTCCGAACTCATTGGCAATTGCCTCTTCCACAGTAGGAAAACTTTTGTTTTTTACTAGATAATCAAAATTAATACTGTGTGTTAGACCTGAATTAATCCATAGCGTTATTTCAGGTTTTAAAAAACTTGCTAAAAACTTTCCTTCCCCCGGTCTGTCGCAGTCTGCCTCAACGATATAAAGTTTTTCTTTGGGATTTGTTCTGAAAGCTTGAGATGGAGCGAGAAGAAAAAGAAAAATCCATTCATCTATAGTTAATTTTTTGCGTCTTAAACCTAAGATATTAAAAGGAATTCCGAATGCGCTATTTGCGTGGTGTGAATACTTTGCTTTATTACCGATTTGGGATTCAATCAAATGCAAGAGCGTTGTTTTTCCGCTTGATCCTGTTATAACTACAATTATTGGCTTCCAGGAGTTAAGTGCGATTTTCGCCCAAAATCTAAAATAATAAGCTAATGGAAAGTAAAATATCCGCTTGATTACTCTAATCATCCTCTAATTTTAGCAGAAAGTGGACTATAATAACAAAAATAGGTTTTCCAAAGCAGTTCTTTGGTTGACGTTTGTGCTTTCTATGGTTTTGTACGTTTTTTGAAGCTCTTTTAGAAAATTTAAATATTTGATATTGTTATTATCGTGCGTTAATTTATTCCTTACGAAAACAGCCATTTTTTCAAGCCACAAAGCTGTATTTTCTTTATCTTTTGCAACATCTTGAGCAATTTTTAATTTACTTCCGATTTTGCCGTTTAACAAGATGTTTAAGGCATCTCTAAGTTCTAAGAGATCAATTTCTGTTAACTCAATTTCTTTTTCTTGCAAAACAATGACTTTGCACCGAGAAATAATTGTCGGCAAAATAAGCTCCCTCTTTGTAGTTATAATTACGATAATTGTGTTTGCCGGCGGTTCTTCGAGAATCTTGAGGAGGGCATTTTGTGCTTCCAGAGTAATATTTTCGTAAGCATCAATAATAACTGCTTTTGTTTTTCCCCGGAATGGCTTCAGCAAAATTGCTTTTTGAATTTTTCTCACATCTTCTATGCCCATGGCCTTTTCGTATGTCTGAAGGCTAATATCTAAAGGATCAACCTCTCTTTTTTTCAACAGGTCTGATGCATACGATGTGGCTTCATTTTTATTCTTGGTTATGATCAAAAAACTATGCATAAAATTTACCTGGAATTTATCTATTGAATTATAGTTTATTTTTACCTATTATTAAAGTAATGCCTACTTCAGATCTAAATACACAGCAAGCGCCTGAATATAAGACGCTTATTGATATTCTGCTTGCGGATAATTTAATTACGCAAGAACAATACGATGATATAAAAGTTAAGAGTGCCAGTCAGGGCGTATCGAGCGCAAGCATTTTGGAATCAATGGGTATAATTCCTGAGAAAAAACTTGCGGAAGCAAAGGCGAAATTACTCGGTGTTCCCTTCATATCTCTGGAGACAACATCCTTTTCTCCTCAGGCCATCAGTCTTATACCTAAAACAGTTGTAGAAAGATTTTCTCTGATTCCCTTCTTGTATGACGAAAAAACAAGAACTCTCTCCATAGCAATGAGTAATCCTGTGGATTTAGAGGCATTACAATTCGTTGCGCAAAAAACAGGATTAATGATAAAATCTTTTGCTGCATCGCAAGGAGAAGTAAAAAAAGCGATAAGCGAACAATATAGCCAGGAAATTGTAGGAGAAGTTGGCGAAGCACTTGCAGAAACAGAAGCTTTTAAAAAGACAAGAACTGTTGACAGTAAGCAAATTGGAGAAATAATTAAAGAAGCCCCGATTGCAAAAATAGTTTCAACTATTTTGGAATATGCGGTAATATCGAGAGCATCGGATGTGCACATAGAACCTCAGGAAGATAGGGTTAGGGTGCGATATAGAATAGACGGAATTTTGTACGATAAATTAAGTCTTCCGAAAAATGTTCAGGATGCAGTTGTTTCGCGTATAAAAATTTTGTCAGAGATGAAGATTGATGAGCATCGAACTCCTCAGGATGGAAGATTTAATTTCAAAATTTCCGACGAAGAAGTGGATTTGCGTATATCTGTTTTACCAACTGCCTATGGTGAAAAAATAGTCATGAGACTTCTTAGAAAAACCGGCGGAATACCGGCCTTGGACGAGCTGGGACTTAATGGAAGTTCTTTGCGAAATATAGAAACTGCAGTACTTAGGCCTCACGGAATTATTCTTGTATGCGGTCCGACAGGGTCAGGTAAAACAACAACTCTTTACTCAATCTTAGCAAGACTCAACACAGCAAGAGTTAATATTATGTCTCTGGAAGATCCGATTGAGTATCAGATATCCGGAGTAAATCAGGTTGCGGTAAATCCAGTTGTGGGTCTTACTTTTGCAACCGGACTTAGGGCGTTTCTTCGTCAGGATCCGAATATAATATTGGTTGGAGAAATTCGGGACAAAGAAACAAACGAACTCGCATTACAGGCAGCTCTTACCGGTCATTTGGTTTTTTCGACGCTTCATACCTCAAACGCTGCAGGAGCTCTTCCCCGCCTTTTGGATTTGGGAGCAGAAAATTTTCTTCTTGCGTCAACAATAAACGCAATTTTAGGACAAAGAATTGTCAGAAGAATATGTAATAATTGCAAGGAAGAATATACTCCCCTACCTCAAATACTGGAAGAAATTAAAAGAATATTGGGAAGAATTTTTCCTCAAACGCAAACAGATATAAAATTGAGCCGCGGAAAAGGTTGTGATCAATGCGTTAAATCAGGATATCTAGGCCGAATTGGTATTTTTGAAACACTTCCTGTTACACCTAAAATTGCCAATTTGGTTCTGGAGAGTGCTGACAGCGCTACCATAGAAAAAGAAGCAATTCTGGAAGGCATGATTACGATGAAACAAGATGGGTACCTAAAGGTTTTGCAGGGCATAACCACAGTTGAAGAAGTGTTAAGGGTAGCGCAGGAATAATCGATGAACATACAAGAACTTTTTAAAATAGCAATTAAAGAAAAAGCATCAGACTTACATCTTTTAGTAGGTGTTCCTCCTACTTTCAGAATAGATGGATTTTTAAGATATTTAACCGGATATGCACCGCTAAAGCCGGAAGAAATAGAAGAAATGGTATATTCCCTATTGACTCCTGCTCAAAAAGAACTTTTAATCGCGAACAAAGAGCTGGATTTTTCCTTTGGCGTTGGCGAAGGAAGCTATGGAGATCTCGGCCGTTTCCGTACGAATTTATATTATCAAAGAAGATATTTATCAGGAGCATTTCGTTTATTGCCTCCCAAAATATTGTCCACTGAAGAACTTCATTTGCCTGAAATATTACATGCTTTTTCAGATTTAACTCAGGGATTTATTTTGATAACTGGACCAACCGGACATGGAAAATCTACAACTCTGGCATCAATTATCAATGAAATAAATCTTAAAAGAGCAGCTCATATAATAACCATTGAAGATCCAATTGAGTATGTATATCCGGAAGGAAAAAGCATAATAAGTCAGCGTGAAATGGGCATAGATACTCATTCTTGGGATTTTGCTCTCCGTTCTGTTCTTCGTGAAGATCCTGATGTTGTTTTGGTTGGGGAAATGCGGGATCCTGAAACAATTGCTGCTGCAATCACAATTGCCGAGACAGGTCATTTGGTTTTTTCAACACTTCATACCAATTCGGCGGCTCAAAGTATTGATAGAATCATTGATTCTTTTCCTGCAACGCAACAGTCTCAAATAAAAATTCAATTGGCAGCTACTCTTAAAGGCATTGTTTCTCAAAGGCTTTTGCCTATGATTAGCGGAGGAAGAGTGCCTGCTGTGGAGGTTCTTCTTGGAACACCTGCGGTCGCAAGCATAGTAAGGGACGGAAAGACTCATCTGATAGATTCAGTCATACAAACTTCCAAGGATAAAGGCATGATTGGCATAGATTCATCTTTGTCTGCACTAGTTTTATCAGGAAGCATTAGCTTGGAAACAGGTAAAAGTTATTCTCTACACCAAGACGACTTCTTAAGGATGGTTGGTTAATATGAAGTTATACTACAAAGCTGTAACCAGCAAAGGAAAACCAATAGATGGATTAATAGACGCGAGAGATCCAAGCGAGGCAGCTGCATATTTGCGTAGCAAAGAGCTTGTTCCGATACAAATAATTAAAAAAGAGAAAAGTGCGTTTGAGAGCTTGATACCCTTTTTGGGAGAAAAGATTAAATCTTCAGAAATTGTTAATCTCACCAGACAATTATCTTCAATGCTTACTTCAGGACTTACTCTTTTAAGAAGCTTGGAAATTTTGAAAAATCAGATTGGAAATAAGGCTTTGGTAGATATTATAGAAAATATTATAAAAGATATTCAGGAAGGAGCAAGCCTTTCTCATGCAATTGCAAAATATCCTGCAGTTTTTTCTCCTGTTTACGTGGCTTTGATAGAGGCTTCTGAGGGGTCCGGTAATTTGGATAAAGCTTTTTTAAGACTCGCTGATACTTTGGAAAAACAACGAAAATTAAAAAGCACTACAAAATCCGCACTTTTTTATCCGATGATAGTTGTTGTCATGATGATTGTTGTAGTTTTTGCTATGATGATTTTCGTTATTCCTCAATTCTCCACACTTTATCAGAGCATGAATGTTTCCCTGCCGTTGCCAACGTTAGTATTGATAAAAATTTCAAATTTTTTTGTTTCATTTTGGTTTCTCATCATAGGATTTGTAGCTCTTATGGGATTTTTATACCGGCGTTGGCACAAAACAATCGAAGGTAGACTTACCATAGATAGCATATCTTTAAAAATTCCTATTTTTGGAAATCTCGTGAAAAAATCAATCTTGGCGGAGTTTTCCAGAACTCTAGGCGTTTTACTAGCATCAGGAACATTGGTAGTTGAATCTTTAAATAAAACCGGCAACACTATGGGTAATATTCATTATAAAAATGCAGTTGCCGACATCTCAAAAAAAGTTGAAAAAGGAATAAGCATCGGAGATGCCATGAGCCTGTATTATCTTTTTCCTCCTAATTTAATAGAATTAGTTAAAACAGGAGAGCAAACAGGAAAATTAGATGAGACGCTTATTAGGGCATCTGAGTATTTTGAAAACGAGGTTGATCAGGCGATAAAAACTCTTTCAACTGCATTGGAGCCAATTATTTTGGTGGTATTGGGTGTAGGGGTTGCATTTTTGATGATCTCTATTATTACTCCGATTTATCAGGTTACAAATTCTATTAAATAAACTTTTTATCAAGTGAAAGCTTGACAAGTAAACAGAAATGTTGTCTACTAGATATAGATTGAAAATGAAACGAATTTATCAAAAGGGTTTTACTCTAATAGAACTTCTTATAGTCCTCGCGATTATGGGGGTAATGGCAGCAGCAGTATTGCTAGCTATTGATCCCGCAGCAAAGATTAAGAGTGCAAAAGACGCAACAGTAAAATCAGACATGGGTCAATTGGTGAACGCCCTTCAAGCATATTATACAGGGGGAAGTCAAACGTACCCAGCATCTGGTAATGGAGTAGCAGTTGGGTTGGGAGCATTAATTCCAGGCGAGGTAAAAGCTCTTCCCAGTCAACAGTCGGGGGCAACATTGCCGTGCGCAACTGGAGGCAATACATCCTATGCAAACTCGTATTGTTATTTAGCTACAACAACTCTAGCGGCGATATGGGGCAACATATTTACAACAGCTGGATCCTATTGGTGTTGGGATTCTACGAATGTCGCTTTTAAAGTATCGGCTTCTGCTCCATCTGCGCCAAACTATACATGTCCATAGTTCTAAAATAATTCTTCTTTTTGTGATATTCTTGTAGATATGGAATTTATCTTTATATTCTTGTTGGGTTTATTTGTCGGGTCTTTTTTAAATGTTTTAGCAGACAGGCTTCCCAAGGGAGAAACTGTTATTAAAGGCAGGTCGCATTGTGAGGAATGCAAAAAAATTCTCAGATGGCGCGATTTGATTCCCCTAGTTTCTTTTATTTTCTTAAAAGGAAAATGCCGATATTGCCATCTTCACCTTTCATTTTATTATCCAATAATTGAATTAACCACCGGTTTAATGTTTATTTTGGCATTTAATATTTCAGGATTTAAAATTTATGATTTGGGATTTATGAATTATTTAAATCTAACATATTATATTTTTTTATTCTCCGCTCTTATTGTTGTTTTCTTTGCAGATTTAAAATACGGAATAATTCCGGACAAAATTATTTTCCCTGCAATACTTGTTTCGTTTTTATACTTAATACTAAATACTCAATATGTAATGCTCCCCTATCTTCTCTCAGCAATTGGCGCTTGTTTATTTTTTCTGCTTTTGTCTTTAATTAAAATCAGGAAGCATAGAGCAATGGGGTTTGGGGACGTAAAATTTGCGTTTTTGATGGGTTTGATTTTGGGATTTCCCAACATCATTGTTAGTTTATACGTGGCATTCTTGACAGGCGCAATTGTCGGGTGCATACTAATTGTGTGGAGAAAAAAAAGACTATCCGGCGCTTCAATTCCCTTTGGGCCGTTTTTAGTAATAGGCACTTTGGCAGCAATTTTTTACGGAAAAATTATAGCCGAAAGTTTCCTTCGCTTGGCTTCACTTTAATAGAATTATTAATAACAATTGCTGTAATTGGGATTTTATCAATAGCTTTGGTCACTATTTTGAATCCGCTAGCGCAAATCCAAAAAGCCCAGGACGCTAGGAGAAAAGGAGATCTTTCCCAAATCCAAAAGGCCCTGGAAACTTACTATAATGATGTTGGAAAATATCCATTAAATGTATTCTCATCGGATTATAGAATTAAGGGTCTTGATGGAAATCCTGTGTCATGGGGAGGTTCATGGGCGCCGTATATGAGTAAATTACCAGCAGATCCAAGCTCTTCAAAGAATTATGTTTACGTAAGTAGCGGTCAGACTTATTATATTTATGCATCTTTGGACAGAGGGGGAAGTGATCCCCAAGCATGTTTTTCAAATGGAAATGCCTGTTCTAGTGCAGTAACAAATAATGTATCAACAGCATGCGGAGGAAATTGCAATTATGGTGTGTCAAGCCCGAATGCCAGTCCTTGATAAATTCAAAATGCAAAAGTTAAAACTAAAAATTACAAATTACAAAAAAGGATTTACTCTAATTGAGCTTTTGGTTGCAATTAGTATTATTGGTATTTTATCAAGTTTTTTGTTGGCGAATTTCATCGGAGTAAGACAAAGATCCCGCGATGGAGTACGTAAATCTGATCTTCGTCAAATTCAATCCGCTCTGGAACTTTACAGATCCGATCAAGGAAGTTATCCATCAAGTCTGCCTGCGTGTACATCCTTCTTGAAAGATCCTTCAAATACTGTAACTTACATGCAAAAGATTCCCTGCGATCCTTCCGGTGGAACTGCTGTTTATACATATAGTTCTTCCTCGCCGTATTCAACATATTTTTTAGTTGCGTGTCTTGAAAATACAAATGATTCCCAAAAAGATACCTCAAATAATGCGAGTTATTGTACTGGAGGAACGACTAATTGGTCCTATACTCTTCAAAGCCCATGAGACAAAAAGGTTTTACCCTGATTGAGTTAATGATTGTAATAAGTATCACAGCTATTTTGGGAGCATTGGGTATTGCAGGATTTTCCAGTTACAGTCAGGCTCAAGTTCTTCAGACTTCTACCAATGAAGTAACGACAATGCTGAATCTGGCAAAATCGCGCTCCCAATCGCAAATAAAGCTTGGCTCAGCTTGTGACTCAGATTTAAAAATTTTGAAAGGATATAGTGTTGACATCTCAGGCAATAGCTATGCTTTAACTAGCCATTGTCTTATAGGATTGTCTGAGTTGACGAGTATTATTCAGTCAAAAACTCTTCCCAGAAATGTTAGCTTTACTTCTTCTACTTTTCCAAGTTTTTTCTTCCCTGTGCGAAGGGGCGGGGTGGAGACGCCAGGGCAAATTGTTATTTCCTCAGGTGGAAAGACAAAGATTATCGTAATTAATTCTTGGGGAGGAGTTAGTGTGCAATAATCGTCAACTGTTGCTTCTATTCTAAATCCAACTTCCGCTCCAATCTCAATCCCTAGTCCAACTCTAGATCCTTTAGCGTGTTTTACGTAAACTTTAGAAGTTTCCTCTTTTTAATTGTTTTTTGTTTGACGTAATATAGAAATTGTTGTTATTATGAGGTTGAGGTTAAAATATTATCATGAAAAAACAAGAGGACTCGCCTTGCGACGAAGCTGGGCAGACTCTTTTGGAAGTTTTACTTGCTTTTAGTGTTTCAATATTAGTGTTGGGAGCAATAATATTAGGTATAACTACATCCTTAAGCAATACTCAATATACGAAAAATCAGGGTTTAGCAAATTCATATGCTCAGGAAGGAATGGCTGTAATTAGGCAAAAAAGAGACTCCGATTGGAACTATTTTAATGCAATGGCAGGCAGCTATTGTCTTGCTGGAGATTTAGCTTTAACTAGTTTGCTGAATTTGAATTGCGGACAGAATGTGGGATTTTTTTCAAGGCAAATAAATATAGGAACTGCAAATACTAGTGATTGTGTGGGAATAAACCCAACCTTAACTGCTGCAGAAACTTTATCCGTCAGACAGTCAATCGGCAAAAAGGTTACGGTAGCTGTTTACTGGTCTGATAATAAATGTCCAGCTGGTACTAGCAATCCATATTGCCATAAAGTGGAAATTATCACTTGTCTTTCAAACATTGATCAAAAACAAACGCTATGATTATTAATTCAAAGTTTAATAAAGGATTTACTTTGATTGAGCTGTTAGCATCAATTATTGTTTTGATTGTTGTGGGATCAGTTATTACAGGAATAATATCCTCTTCTTTGCGGGGCTCCAATAAAGCAAATACAATTGAAAATATCAGGCAAAATGGAAATTACACTCTTAATCAAATGTCAAAAGACATAGAATATGCCTTACCTTTTGATGGAAAGAATACAGGGTTTAGTAATAGCAGTACGCCAACAGTCTACGACACAAGCTGTCTTTTTGCTCTTGGTCCGACTCCTACGCCGATTACTCCATACACCTTTATAACTGTAGAGTCAGCAAACAATAAGATAACTCAATATAATTGCGCCTCTTCTCCTCCAGTATTGACGGCAGGCGGAATTCCGCTTATAGACTCAACGGTTTCTTTGCTTAGTTGTTTTTTTAATTGTATTCAGGATAAGGCAACAGATGCTCCGAGAATAAAAATTAGTTTCAGTATTGGTCCCAAAAATCCAAATGGGCTTATGGAAAAAATCACAACGCCAATTGCGTTTGAAACCTCAGTTACTCTAAGGAATTACAAAAAATAAATACTTTTTAGGTTGACATAAAATAGTCCTCTTGCTATGCTAAATATATTGTAATGTAGTATGTTTTGCAAAGAACAAAAGGGACAAATACTTCTGATAGCTGTTTTAGTGGTTATTGTTGCATCAACCATTGGATTGTCTCTTGCATCAAGAAGCATTACCAGTCTCAGAACCTCAACTGAAGAAGTAGAATCTCAGAAAGCATTGGCTGCGGCAGAAGCCGGAATAGAGCGTGCAATACAGGGAAATGTTTCCATAAATCTTCCCAGAACTGATTTAAGTAATAATTCTCATTATGAAGCTAATATCACTTCAGTTAATGGTGCCAGCTTCTTATTGAATGGGGGTAATTCTGTTCCGAAAGACGAAGGAGCTGATCTCTGGCTGTCTAATTATTCTCCTGATCCGAATCTTATCTTTGCCTCTCCGTGGACAGGGACTTTGAATATCTATTGGGGAACTGATCCTTCACCCTGTAATAATCCTGCATTAGAGGTAATAATCGTATCGGGTACAAAAAGTAGTCCAGTATCAAAAAGATATGCTTTTGATCCCTGTCAGTCAAGGAGCAATAGTAATGGTTTTACATATGTATCTGGTGGCGGAAGAGATATAACAATCGGGACAGTCACTAAAACGTTTATTTACGGGACAGCTATTCCTGGAGGAGTTCTCTCAGGTTTGATTGCAAGAATTATACCTATCTATGGAAATGCCTATGTTGGGGTTACAGGATCACAGGTTTTTCCTCTTCAGGGTTATGTTGTTAGTTCAACCGGGACGTCAGGTCAAGCGAATCACAAACTTACGGTTTTTAAGGGATATCCGCAGACTTATCTGCCCTATCTATCATATGGTCTTTTTGTAGCCAACTAATTTTTTAAGATGATATTTAATAAGTCTATCGGTCTAGATATAGGTTTAACAAAAATTAAAGCGATTTCCCTGTCCCGGCAAAACAATGGTCTTGTTTTAGACAGCTTCAGTATAATGCCCATGCCACCTAAGGGAATGCTTTCAGAAGCTCCAGCTGACGAGGGGGAAATGGCGGCGGCAATAAAAAAAACAGTAGATAATTTAAAAGTAAATAATAAGAATGTTAATGTTGCACTCTCTGATAGTCAAACTTACACAAGAGTTATAGAAATGCCGGTTTTATCCGACAAGGAATTATCTCTTGCAATTCATTGGGAGGCCGAACGTTATATTCCAGTTGCATTATCAACGATAACTTTAGTTTGGAACGTATTAAAACGGCCGACAGGCGTTTCTACCGACGAAAAAATGCAGGTTCTTATGGTAGGAGCGCCAACTAATCTTATCCGCAAATATCAGAAAGTATTACAGATGGCAGATCTTACTTTAAATTCAATAGAGACGGAAGCTTTGGCAATTATCCGAACTTTAGTTACTCCTGGTTTTCCTCTAACAGCGATTGTAAGCATAGGTGCGATTAGTACCTCCCTGGAGATAATAAGAAATGGAATTTTGGTCTTAACCTATTCAATGCAGATAGGAGGGAATGCGATTACGAGATCAATAGAAACAGATTTTGGATTAACTCCATCCCAGTCAGAAGAGTATAAGAAGACGTATGGTTTTTCGAAAAAAGGAGTTGGTCAAAAAGTTGGTAAATCTACCGAACCAATTCTTGCTTCGATTCTGCTTGAAATAAAGAAGGCCTTAGCTTTCTATTCCCAGAAGTATAAAGATGATTCTGTAATTCAACAGATATTATTGTCAGGGAGCACAGCCAAACTTCCAGGGGTTGATATGTTTTTTGTAGAGAACTTGGGTATAGAAACAGTTGTAGCAAATCCGTGGAAAGTTCTCGGTGACAAGCCTTTACCTCCCGAGTTGCTTAATAACGCTTCTGATTTTACTATCGCATTGGGTCTTGCAATGAGAGACTTATGAATACAGATATTAATCTGCTTTTACATACAGACGAAGAATCGTCAGAAGAGAAAAAAAGAATTAAGCTTTTCAATCTTATTGCAATAGCATCTTTAATGGCTGTTGGGTTAATCTCTCTTGGCATTTTTATATTAGCTCAGATCATCAATTCTCCGTCGGTAAAGAAAGATCAAGAAAATACTCTAAGGCTAACGTCTCAATTCCAAGGCCGGCAAACCAAACTCTTCGTTTTAAATAATAGGGTGGAAAATATTAGCAAAATTTTGGAAGCAAGAAGAGACCTTCCGAAGGTAGCGAGTAATCTATTGGAAAAAGTACCTAGTGACCTATTCATAGAAGATTTTGAAGTAAACGACAAGTCGGTTATTATTGTTGGTTATTCGAAATCCCTTTTTGCAATTGGTGAATTTATAAATAATCTAACGGACATGGTTCGTAAAGAAGAAGTAATTAGGTCTCTAATTCTTAATTCTTTAGCTCTGGATTTGGGCAGAAATGTTTATCAGGTTTCATTAACATCAGGATTCTGATATGAACGAAAAAATAAATACAGATTTAAAATCTTTAAAATTTATTCTCAATAAGAATAGATTGTACGTTTTTCCGATCGCTGCAATATTAATTTCTGCTATTCTTTTTTTTCAATTTGTAATTCCCCAATTTAAAGCACTGCTTATAGCAGAAAAAGAAGTTAAGGCAACATCTTTAAGAATTGAAGCACAAAAAGCAAATTTAGATGTGCTTACTAATATTAATGAAGGAAGTCTTGATTCGCAACTTGAGATATTAAATTCAGCACTGCCTTCAAGTAAAGACTTTATTGGAATATTAAATTCCGTCTATTCTGCTGCTCAAAAGACAGGCGTTAATCTTGGTAGTTTTTCGTTCAAAGTGGGAGATCTATCAGAATCTATAAGCGGCAATGATTTTCCAGTCGTCAAATTATCCATGCCTATCGTTAACTCGGGTATTGCAGGGGTAAATAGTTTCGTTGAAACCATAAGTAAAACATTTCCTATATCGGAAGTTGAACTAATTAAAATAGGAAATGTATCTTCAGTGGTAAATTTATCCTTTTATTACAAGCCGTTAAATATTTCCGATTATAATCAGGATATTCGTATAAGCCCCATATCTCAAAAAGAATTAATGCTAATCAATCAGTTGGAGGAATTTGGAGATACATCTTCTTTTTCGGAACCCTCAACTCCTGTTGCCACTTCTTCAGCGGCTCAATAAATCCGGGCGAAGTTTAAGAGTTGTTTTAAGTGAGATTTTGTCACGCCAAGATTTTATTTTTCCGTGATTTCCGCTTAGAAGTATTGGCGGCACGCCGAGATTTTTATAGACATTGGGTTTTGTATACTGCGGATATTCAAGCAGTAAGGGAAATGATTCCTCAAACGTTACTCCTTCTTTCAAAACTCCTTTTACAAGCCTTGTTACAGCATCTGTTACAAGCATTGCGGGAATTTCTCCTCCTGTTGTTATAAAATCTCCGATAGACAATTCTCCGTCTATAAATTTTTTTACCCTTTCATCGATTCCTTCGTAATGACCGCAAACAAGAATAAGATGTTTAAGGCTGGCAAATTCTAAAGCCTTTTTTTGATTAAAAGTTTTGCCGTGTGGACTTAAAAGAATAACTTTCTGTTCGCCAGCTGGCGAATTTTTATCCCTTGTCATCGCAATTGCTTTTTCTAGAACATCAACTCTTAAAATCATTCCATGTCCGCCTCCATATGGTTTATCATCTACAACTCTATGTCTGCCAATACCAAAGTCTCTAATGTTTACGAAGTTTACATCGACTAGTTTTTTTTCTTTTGCTTTTTTAACAATAGAATGGTCAAAAGGGCCTGAAAACATTTCAGGAAAAAGAGTGAGAATCGATATCTTCATGTTATACTATGTGGATTTTTCGGAAAGCGCTATATTTATCTTTTTATTCTGTTTAATTGCAGAAATCTTTACAACGTTTCTGATGGCTCTTATAACTTTTCCATTTTTTCCGATAATTTTACCCATATCAGTTGCTGCAACCGTAATGGTAAAATTTATCATTCCCTGATCTTCCTGTTCGATAATTTCTATTTTTTCAGGGTCATCCACAATTTGCGTAACAATATATTCCAGTGCTTTCTTCATAGGTAGGTTATTTAGCTATAATTTTTTCTACAGTTGAGCTGGGTTTTGCTCCTTTGGAAATCCAATAATCATATCTATCCTTGTTAATTTTTTTATTTTCAGTTTTCTCTCTTTTCTCATACCAACCAAGAGTTTCTATGGGTTCTCCGTCGCGTCTGTATCTTTTTTCCATAACAACAACACGGTATCTTCCTTCACCGCGTTTTCCTGTTTTTGATAATCTAATTACGACTGACATAAAAAGTATTGTAACATTTCTAAGGTTTTCCCTCAAGGGCAATTTTAGCTGCAGACTCTTCGGCTATTTGTTTTGATTTGCCCGTTCCCTCCCCCAGCTTTTTTCCGTTGACAAAAACACCTACTGTAAAAGTTTTTGCGTGCGCAGGTCCTGTTTCCTCAAGCACTTTGTATAAAGGAGATCCTTGTTTTCTGGCTTGAACTTTTTCTTGAAATAAACTTTTAGGATCCTTAAAAGCTTTTTTATTGGCTAATTCTTCTATTTTTGGGAACAAGGTGTTATTTAAAAATTTAGTTACATTACTCATTCCCTGATCTAAAAAAAGCGCCCCTACGAAGGCTTCAAAACTATTTTCAAGAAGCGTTGCGTTTTCCCGTCCTTTTGACTCCTCTTCTCCTTTGGAAAGTTTCAAGAGTTGCCCCATGTTTAATTCTCTTGCGATCTCGGACAAACTTTTTGTATTAACCATGAGCGATCTTAAATTGGTCAAATTGCCTTCGTTAAAATCCGGATACTTAGTGAATAAGTAATTTGAGATTACGAAAGAAATAATGCTGTCTCCCAAAAATTCCAGACGTTCATTTGAGGAAATTTTAAGTTTTGCTTCATTTAAGTAGCTTCTGTGAACAAAAGCTTCTTCAGAAAGTTTTTTATTTTTTAATGTTGGAAGGTTCATAGCTTGATATTTCCCAATGCGCCGTTTACAAAAGAAGGGCTTGAGTCTCCTCCATATTCTTTGGCAAGTTCTACGGCTTCATCAATGATAACCTTGGTGGGCTGAGTTTTCTCAACCAATAACTCATAAACAGCAAGTCTTAGTATTGCCAGATCAACTTTATTTATTTTATCTATAGAAAATTCAGGCGCAGCTTCTTCTATTTTTTTATCAATAAAACTTTTTTTACGTAAAACAGCTTTTGTATTGTTGTTAATAACTTGTTTATGAAAATCTATTTTGAATAAGCTCTCGACTATTTTTTGCCGCTTTTTGTGCCGGGGGTCCAAGGGAGTTTTCATAAATTTAAGCGGATTTTCCGCCAGCCGGCGGATTTTTTTCTTTTGCTTTTATAGTCAAAACTTGTTTGCCATTATAAAAACCACATTTCTTACAAACAGTGTGCGGATATATTGTGTTTTTGCAATTCGGACATGTCACAAAACTTTGAATTTCAAGCTTAATACTTGCTCTTCTTTTGCCTTGTCTTGCTCTTGAATGTCTTTTCTTTGGTTCGTGCGGCATTTAGGTATTATACCTAATTTCCAACTTGTCCGCAAGGCTTTAGAGGCTATTGCGCCTTCAGATGTCAGATGTTAATATAGATATTAGATTAAATCCTAAATGAAAAAACTTTTTTCCGGGAAGAAAAGAATAATTCTTACATTAATCATAATTGCGCTTTTTTTCATTGGAAAATATATCTTTGTTGACTCCAAAAAAAGCATTTCTAATTTTATTACTGTAAAAAAAGCTGACATAAAAGAGGAGTTGACATTGTCTGGGAAAATAGATGCTGAAGATCACGCAGTTCTTAATTTCAAGACTGGAGGAAAAGTCGATTGGATTGGAGTTAAGCAGGATGAATGGATTAATAAGGGGCAAGCAATAGCAAGTTTACAAAAGGATCTTTTAGAAGCGGCTTTGCGACAGGCATGGCAGGATTTTACAGCAGCCAAAGCAGCTTCCGATAAATATTATGACGGCCGGAAAGGCAAAAATGAAGAGTCGTATGCTGAAAAAATAGAAAGAACAGCTTTGGATGCAACTCAAAACAAAGCTTACGACAATACCAGAATTGCTCAGAGTAATTTAGATTCTGCAACTTTATATTCCCCTATTGATGGTTTTGTCGTTGGCGCTGATCCTGATGTTGCAGGAGTGAATATTGCAGGTCTTAATGCCGGCTATGAAATAATAAATCCGGCAACAGTCTATCTGAAAGTCACTGCTGATCAAACTGAGGTAGGAGGATTAAGAGAAGGAAAAACAGGTTCAATAATTTTTGATTCCTATCCTGAGGAACAGATTGAGGGAATAGTTGAGGATATTTCTTTTACTCCTTCAAAAGATGAGGCCGGCACTGCTTATAACGTCAAAGTTACCATTAATAACGTTGATAATAAAAATTATAAATATAGATTGGGTATGACCGCAGACATAAACTTCGTAACAAAAGAGGTTAAAAGCACACTAGTGCTTCCCTTAAGCTACGTAAATTCAGATGACAAAGGTAAATATGTTTTAATTGGGAAAGACAAAAAGAAAACTTATATTACAACGGGAATTGAGAGCGAGCAGAATGTAGAAATAGTAAAAGGATTATCAGAAGGTCAGGCAGTTTATGGGTTATGATTGAGCTAAGAAATGTATGCAAAGATTATATTGTAGGTGACGATACTACAAGAATTCTAAACAATATCTCCCTGACAATTAAAGAAAAAGAATTTGTTGGAATCATGGGGTCTTCCGGTTCAGGAAAGTCCACTCTGATGCATATCATGGGGTTTTTAGATACGCCGACAAGCGGAACTATCCTTCTTAATGGAAAAGATGTGTCTAAAATTTCTGATGATGATTTATCAAGGATTAGGGCTCAACATGTTGGCTTTGTTTTTCAGCAATTTAATTTAATTAACAATCTTACAGTTTTGGAGAATGTGCTGTTGCCTACTATCTATTCCAGAAAAAAATTTGACTACAATCCCAAAGAAAAAGCAAAAGAGATTTTGACAAGATTTGGTATTTACGAAAGAAAAGATTATCTTCCCAATAAAATTTCCGGCGGACAACAACAAAGAGTGGCTATGGCCAGAGCCTTAATAATGAATCCAAAAATAATCTTTGCAGATGAGCCAACAGGAAATCTTGATTCTAAAAACGGAGAAGAAATAATTAAGTTGCTGGGTGAATTAAATAAAGATTTTGGCGTGACAATTGTATTAGTAACTCATGAGAAATATATTGCGCAAAGTGCAAGACGGCAATTATATATAAAGGATGGCTTTTTGGTTAAGAAATACTTATGAAATATCTTATATATCTAATAAAGTCATCTTTGGAAGATTTGAAGAGAAATAAAGTCCGAACATTTTTAACTTCACTTGGGATATTAATTGGTGTTCTATCAGTTGTTCTGATGATGGCATTTGGCTTTGGTTTAAAAGATTATATTAACAAGCAGTTTGAGACTTTGGGTAAAAATATGATCATGATCCTTCCAGGAAGCGGATTTACCGGCGGAAGCGGGGGTCAGGGGCTTATTGGCGGAATCCAATTTGACGAAAAAGATGTAGCTAAAATTAAAAGAATAAGAAATATCTCATCTGTTGCTCCTATGACCATGAAAAGCGTGAAAGTGGAGGCGGGCGGAAAAGCTGAACCCGGCAGTTTAATAGGGACAACAGCGAATGCGTTTTCGATAATGAGTCAAGAGACTCAAGTTGGTAAAATTTTTACAGAAACAGATGTGGCGAAAAAGAAAAAAGTAATCGTTGTTGGTGATCAAATTGCCGTGAAATTATTTGGTTCGCCAAGCAATGCCCTTAACAGATCAGTCAGGATCCAGAATCAGAGATATGCGATTATTGGAGTAATAAAAAAGATCGGTTCTATAGGCGCAAGCGATGATTCTAATATATTGGCCCCCTACACTGCCTTATTGAGCTTGAATCCCAGTAAAACTTTTTTCGGAATTTATTTAAAAACCACCAATGATCAGGTTGTTCCCCAAGTAAAGGCTGAAATAAAAACAGTTCTTTTAAGAAGATATAAGGCAGATGATTTTTCAGTTACCGAACAAGCAGAATTATTAAGCATGATAAATACTATTATTAGCGTATTAAATATTGCGTTAATTGCTATTGGATCTATTTCCTTATTGGTTGGGGGAATTGGAATTATGAATATTATGTATGCAACTGTTACGGAAAGAACAAAAGAAGTCGGAATAAGGCGCGCAATCGGTGCAACAAAAAGAGACATTCTCCTTCAATTTTTGTCTGAGTCTGCAATTGTTTCGTTTTTAGGTGGCTTACTTGCCTTAGCTCTTGCAATCCTGATTGTAGTTTTAATTCAACCGGTTTTTCCCGCTGTGGTTAATGCAATTTCGGTCATTGTTGCATTTGGAATTTCTTCTTTTGTCGGAATATTCTTTGGAGTATTTCCTGCGAAAAAAGCTGCTGACCTCTCCCCTATTGAGGCAATCAGGTTTGAATAACGTTAATCCGGAGAGACTTGCTTAAGATTAATGTTTTTTAATTTTTCTAAAAGTTTCGGATGATCTTTTAGATTTGGAAATATTTTTTCAGCTTCACGTCTTACTTTTTGTATTAATTCAAAATCTGAAAAGCTGGCGATTTTAAGCATTTTTCTTCCATGCTGCGCAGTTCCGTAAATTTCTCCGGGTCCTCTGAGTTTCAAATCAAGTTCCGCCAATTCGCTACCTACATTATGTTTTTCCATTGCCTTTAATCTTTCCAAAGTTTGCGGACTTAAAGATTCAGTAAAAAGAAGACAATATGATTGTTTGTCTCCCCTACCTACTCTTCCTCTTAGTTGATGTAATTGGGCAAGTCCGAACCGTTCGGATGCTTCAATTACAATAATTGTGGCATTTGGAATGTCTATTCCGACTTCAACAACAGGAGTTGCTACCAAAATATCAATTTTTCCATCTCTGAATTTATTTAATATTGCCTCTTTTTCTTTTGCTTTCATTTTTCCATGCAAAAGCCCGAGTTTTAAATTTTTGAATACATTTTTTCTGAGATTTTCAAATTCTTTGCTTGCTGCCTTAACTGTTTGCATAGTTTCTGACTCTTCAATAAAAGGACAGACAATAAATACCTGACTTTTTGTATCATTAATTTGTTTTTCAATCCAGGAATATGCGTTTTCTCTTTTTTCAGGAGGAACCAGCCAGGTTTTAATTTGTTTTCTGCCATGTGGCATTTCATCCAAAATTGACAAATCAAGATCTCCGTATAAAGTTAAAGCAATGGTTCTGGGGATTGGGGTTGCGGTCATTGTCAGAAGATGCGGATTTTTGCCTTTACCTCTAATTATTGCTCTTTGTTCTACTCCGAACCTTTGTTGTTCGTCAATTACAACTAATCCCAATTTATCAAAACTAATTCCCTTTTCCAAAACAGCATGTGTTCCAACCATTACATCAAAATCTTTAATTTTTGTTTTTTGACTTCCTGTTGCAAATCCGACTTTAATTTTGAAAGGAGTTAGGAGCTGTGAGATGGTTTTAAAATGTTGCTGGGCCAGTATCTCTGTCGGAGCCATTAAAACAGATTGAAATCCATTTAAATGACTTAAAAACATCGCGATTGCCGAAACCACAGTTTTGCCGGATCCAACATCTCCTTCCAGAAGTCTATTCATTGGTTTTGTTAAGGATAGGTCTTTAAATATTTCTTCAATTACTCTTTTCTGAGCATTAGTTAAAGTAAATGGTAATTTACCCAAAAATTTATCAGTTTCAACTTTAAATTTATCAATAGAAAAAGGATTACTGATTAAATTTTTATTCCAATTTAATTTTCTATTCATAGCGGATAGCTGTAAAAGAAAGAGTTCGTCAAAAGCCAATCTTTGTCTTGATTTCTCCACATTCTCCAAACTTTGCGGAAAATGCATCTGTTCAAGAGCTTTATTTAGCCCCATTAAAGAATGATCAACAATAGTTGATTCAGGAAGATATTCAATAAATTGATCTTTATTATTTTCAATTAATTGATAGGTTTGCCTGCGTAGCCATTTTGAAGTTATTCCCCTTGTTTCAGGATATACCGGTACAAGTCTGCCGGTATGAATTGGCGGAAAAGTATTAATTATCTCATATTCTGGAGATTGCATTACTAGCTTTCTTAAAAACCAATCGATTTTACCGGACAAAGCTATTTTGTCGTTCAGATGAATAATTTTGGTTAAATAAGGCTGATTAAACCACACAACTTCGATTGCTCCTGTTTCATCTGCAATCTCAGCTTTCTGTAGTCTTTTAAAATTTTTTGTAAATTCATTATTTATTTCAGAAACTGTGCCTTGAATAGTAACTATTTCTTCAGGTTGCACTCTATTGATTTTTGAAATTAGAGAAAAATTATCATAACGGAAAGGAATATGATATAAGAAATCTTCAAAAGTTAAAATTCCCAGTTTTTCTAGTCTGCGGGCATATAATTTATATACACGTCCGGCAGTTGCAACTGGCGCCTGTAGATTCATAAGCCTAACGAAGCATTAATAAAGGAAGAATAGATGATGCAACGAGGGCAATAGAAGCAATAGCGACTATTACTTTCCAAATCCACTGATGTTTCCTAAACATTTCCATAAATTTATTTTATTTCGTTATTTTAATTTTTACAAATCTTCTTTTCCCGACACTTAATGTTCCTTCTTTAATTTTTGAGTTTGGATCAGCTATATTTTCATTATTTAATTTTACTCCGCCTTGCTTAATGAGTCTTTTTCCTTCAGAAATACTGCCTGCTAATTTTACTTTTATTAAAACATCATTTATGGTTAATCCATCAGAAACTGAAATAGACAAAACATCTTCTGGAGCTTCTTTATTTTGGACAATTCTTTTAAAATTTTCCGCTGCGTCTTCTGCATCTTTTTCGCTATGCAATTCCGTAACAATAATTTTTGCTAATTCTTTTTTTACAGCCATTGGATTTTTGCCAGATTCAATTTCTTTTATTTTTTTAAGATCTGTATTTGTTGCGAGAGTAAAATACTGATCGATCAGGTCGTCTTTGATCGCCATAATTTTTGCATACATATCTTGAGGATTATCATCAAGCCAGATTGCATTACCCCAGCTCTTACTCATCTTCCGTCCGTCTGTTCCCATCAAAAATTCAGTTGCAATTATAAAGGATTCCTTATTTCTCCAGTTTTTTTGCAATATTCTGCCTGCTTGCATATTGAAAGTTTGATCTGTCCCCCCGATTTGAATATCGGTGTCTAAAAAATAACTGTCATAACCTTGAGCAACAGGATATAGTCCTTCATGCAAGCCAACGTGTTTACTGGCATTTAGACGTTTTTTAATTAGTTCTCGTGAGCCAAAATCTCCAAATGAAAATTGCTGCGCAAGCTTTATGATTTCAGGAAATGATAGTTTGTTAAGCCATTCAGAGTTATATCTAACTTTTATTTTTGAAAAATCCAAGATTTTTTCGGCCTGTTTTTTATAAGTTTTAAAATTTTCTTGAATTTCAGCAGTGGTTAGCGTAGGGCGTTCGCTATCTTTATCAGATGTGTCCCCTATTAATGCCGTGAAGTCTCCGATCAAAAAAGTTACGTTGTGTCCTAACTTTGCGAATTTCGACAATTTACGTAAAACAACAGCGTTTCCTAAGTGTATCTTTGTTGCGGTGGGATCAATACCCAAATAGACGTTTAGTTTTTTGCCTGCGGCTAAGAGTTTTTTTAACTCTTCCTTGTTTGGGATAATATTTGCTACTCCCCTTGTTAATAATTCTTCAATTTCATCCATAGCAAAAGTATAGCATATTATATCCCAAAAGTTGTATAATTTAGGCATGGCTCTTTTTGGAAGATCCAGACGGCGGCTGAAGTATTCTTCAAACATCTACACTTATAACAAAATTGCGAAGCTGGCTTTTTTTGGCTTGATAGGTTTATTCGTGGTTGGTCTAATAATGTTTTTTTGGTTTAGCCGTGATTTACCTACTCCTGGAAAATTGTCGGCAAGTAATTTTTCTCAATCCACCAAGATCTTTGATAGAAACGGAATTCTCCTTTATGACATTTATAAAGACCAAAATCGTACATATGTGACGTTGGATAAAATTCCAAAAATACTACAGGAAGCAACAATTGCGATTGAAGATAAAGATTTTTATAAAAATCAGGGATTTTCGATTATAGGTTATACGAGGGCGTTTAGAAATGCAATTTTTAGCGGAAGAATAGCCGGAGGAGGCTCTACTCTGACACAGCAATTAGTCAAAAATACTCTGTTAACTTCCGAGCAAACCATTGCGCGTAAAATTAAGGAATTTATTTTGGCAATTCAAGTTGACAGAAAATATACGAAAAACCAAATCTTGGAACTGTATTTTAATGCGACTCCTTATGGCGGAACAACTCTGGGAATAGAAGCTGCATCGGAAAGGTATTTTGGAAAAAAATCAACAGATCTAGACTTAACAGAATCAGCAGTATTGGCAGGTTTACCTCAAAGTCCATCATATTATTCTCCATACGGACAAAATCCAAAAGCATATATTGACAGAAGTAAGCAGGTGTTGCGGAGAATGCAGGAGGATGGTTATATTACGAAAAAACAAGAAACAGATACTGTAAAAAAGTTGCCCAATGTTGAATTTCTAAAGCAAGCTCATGATATAAAAGCTCCCCACTTTTCTTTCTATGTTAGAGATTTATTGGTAAAGCAATTTGGAGAGAATGTGATTGAACAGGGTGGATTGCAGGTTACAACAACGCTGGATTATAAATTAGAAGAAAAAGCTGAGGAAATCGTAAAAGAAGAAGTAGACAATGCAAAAAGCCTTAAAGTCGGGAACGGCGCAAGCATTGTTCTAAATCCAAAAAACGGAGAAATTCTCGCGATGGTTGGGAGCCGTGATTTTTTCGATTCAGCAAAAGGCGGACAATTCAACGTAGTAACTCAAGCCCTGCGTCAGCCCGGCTCATCAATAAAACCCATTACTTATGCTACGGCTTTGGGAAAAGGATACACAGCTGCGACTTTAATAATGGATACGCCAACTGCTTTTCCGGGAGGGGGTCAGGAAAAAGATTATACTCCCAAAAATTATGACGGAAAATTTCATGGGCCTTTACAGCTCCGATTTGCGTTAGGCAGTTCAATAAATATTCCTGCAGTAAAATTATTAGCTCTTGTTGGAGTTAAAAATATGTTGTCTACAGCCTACAATATGGGAATAAGTACTTTTGCACCAACAAATGACAATGTGAATCGTTTTGGTTTGTCTTTGACGTTGGGAGGCGGAGACGTAAAACCTTTGGAGTTGGCAGCTGCATATACTGCTTTTGCAAATAAGGGTTTTAAAAGCGATCCGATTGCAATTCTCAAGGTTACGGATTCCAAGGGAAAAGTTTTGTTTGAGCAAAAAGAAGTAAGCAAAAAACAGGTCCTTAGTCCTGAAGTTGCATTTATTATTTCTCATATGCTTTTGGATAATAATGCCCGGCTTATTACTTTTGGCGTTAATAGTTATTTGAATATTTCAGGGAGAACAATTGCAGTAAAAACAGGAACAACCGATGATAAAAGGGATAATTGGACAATCGGATGGACGCCAAGCGTTTTGGTTGCAACATGGGTTGGAAACAATGACAACAGCCCGATGGGAAATGTTGCATCAGGAGTGACAGGAGCCGCGCCAATTTGGAGGCGAGTAATTTTAGAGGCATTAAAAGGAAAATCATCAGAAGATTTTACAAAGCCTGACAATGTTGTTGCTGTTACAATAGATGCTCTTGGCGGAGGACTTCCGGTTGATGGACAACCAACCCGCTCAGAGTATTTTATAAAAGGAACAGAGCCGCAAGGACCAAGTTTAATTTATAAACAAATTAAAATTTCAAAATCAGATAGCAATAAATTGGCAAGTCAGAGTGAAATTGATCATAACGAATATGATCTTAAAAAATTTATTGTTTTTCATGAAGATGATCCTCTGTCTAGCGATGGAAAGAATCGCTGGCAGGAAGGAATTGATCAATGGGTTCAGGATAATCACAAAGATGATTCCCTGTATCATCCGCCAACTGAAACATCAACTAAAGAAATTTCCGATAACCCGACACCAACCATTGCTCCAACTCTTACTTTTACGCCAACGCCGACGATGTAGATTATTCTTTTAATCCTGCATTGAATTTTTCTTTGAGGTTTTTTAGGATTTTTTCGCGGATTTTTTCTACATCAGCCGTTATTAGATTTCTTTCCTTATGTTGATAAATAATATGAAATGTTCTTGAATTTTTAAATTGATCCAAGAGGGAAACGTCTGCAATCAAAGAACTTTGATTTTTTATTTCAAGAATCAAATCAGCAGTTTTAACATCTTCTTTTGCAATTACTGATAAATCTTCAACAATCGGAGGATATTTTGGTAAAGGTTTAAAAGATTTAGCGGAACTTGTTTTTTTCAGAATTTCAGAATAATTCAATTCAAAGAAAATTCCTTCATTTAATATCTCAATATATTTTGTTGGATTTTCGTTAATGCCTAAATTTTTAAAGATTTTTTCAATTAGTCCCTTAACTTCAAAGAAGCTTTTGTTGTTCGTAATGCCTGAGAGAAAATATATTTCTTTTGCCTCATCCAAATTTTTCCCAAGATAGACTTTTCCAAGTTCAAAAAGATTAATTTTTTCAAAATTAGATTTATTTTGCGATAAGGCTTTCAGTAGATTAATTTTGAGAGTTGGCCGCAAATATTCAAAATCACGGCTTACTGGATTATCTATTCGGAGTAGATTCTGGGAATTTATTCCTCCCAAAAGATCCTTCTCGCCTATCAAGCTATACGTGTAAACTTCAGAAAAACCATTCGCTTGTAAAATATTTTTTATTTTTTCATCCAGCCTGTAATCTTTAAAATATAGAGCTTGAACAGTTGGAATCTCTCCAATTGGCATTGTTTTCGGAAATTTATTGTAACCATAAATTCTTGCTACTTCCTCAATTAAATCTTCTTCTATTCTTAAGTCATTCCTGTAAGTCGGAATGGTAGTTTCGATAATTCCCTTTGTCAATATTGGTGACAAATTAAGTGATTCCAGAATTTCCAGAACTTTTTTTATTGGAATTTCTATTCCTAAAATTTTACTTAACCGGTCTATTCTTAATTTTAATTTCCACGGTTTAAAATCTTCTTCCTTAATGTCATAAGGATCGCTTGCAATCTCACCGCCGGCTAACTCTAGAATTAAGTCAGTTGTTCTTTTTAAAGCATCAATCGTGCCGCCGGTATTAACTCCCCTTTCAAAGATACTTGAGGCTTCGGATCTAAGGCTAAGAGCTTGGGAAGTTTTTCTTGTTAAGTTGGAGATTTCAACCGGAACTCTGATAAAAATTGTCTTTGTTGTATCAAATGTTCCTGAATTTTTGCCGCCTTTTATTCCGCAAAGATCGATTATTTTTTCTTTGTCGGAAATAACAATAGCGTCTTTAGGCAAATAATATGTGATTCCATCAACGCTTTCAAATTTTTCTCCCCCTTTTGCTTGGGAAACAATCATTGTAGCGCCTTTTATTTTGTCGTAGTCAAATGCATGGATAGGATTTCCTAGCTCCAACATTACATAGTTTGTGATATCGACAATATTATTAATTGACCGTTGATTCATTTTTTCCAGTCTTTCCTTCAGCCATTTTGGAGACTCCCCTACTTTTACATTATTAATAATAATTCCGGTAAACCTTGGATTAATTTTCGAATTAGTTTTAATTATTAACGGAAGAATTTTTGCTTTTGGTTTAAGATTTGTTTTAAGGATAGGAAATTTTATTTTTTTCTTTTCAATTGCTGCAATTTCGCGGGCCACTCCAATAATTGACAATAAATCCGGACGGTTTGGAGTTATTTCTAATTCAAAAATGATATCATCAGAGGTTTTTATAATTTTTTCGCATCCAAGACCATTTTCCGTTAATTTCTCTCCCAATTCTTTGGGAGTTAAGGTTATGTCAATGTATTCTTTTAACCAGGATAAAGGTACTAACATAAATCAAAACTGTTCTAAAATCCGCAAATCAGGATTCGTTAATAAGCGTAAATCATCCATTTCGTAACGGAGCGTTACCAGTCTGGAAAGTCCGATACAAAATGCAAAACCGGAAACCTCTTGATTGTTGTAGCCTGCGGCCTTCAAAACATTTGGATGAATCATTCCCGCAGGCATTATTTCACTCCACCCGCTTTGCTTGCAAAAACTGCAGCCTTTTCCTTTGCAGACAGTGCATTCTATGTATGTATCAACTCCGGGCTCTACAAATGAGAAATTTGTGGTTGCGAATTTTATTTTAGTTTTTTCTCCGAAAACTTTTCTTAAGACATAGTCAATAGTTCCGAAAAGATCAGTCAGTTTGACTTCTTTGTCCACCATAAACCCTTCAAGCTGCCAGAATTCAAAGCTATGCGATGCGTCCACATCATCAACGCGGTATACTTTTCCCGGAACTATCACTCTGACCGGAGGTTTAATTTTTTCCATAATTTTAACCTGCATATTTGATGTTTGAGTCCGTAGCAAAATCTGTCCGGGTTCAGTTTTACTGTTTCTGGTGTCCAAATAAAAAGTTGCCTGCGTGTCGCGTGACGGTGCATTTGGCGGCATATTTAAGGCAGTGAAATTATAGTAATCTGTTTCAATTTCCGGACCATCAGCAGCTTGAAAGCCTATCTGTTTAAATACATCTATTACTTCACTTAGAACTTGCGTCATGGGATGCAGATGTCCTATGTTAGGAGCTATTCCGGGATTTGTTATATCAATACTTTGTTTTCTTTGATTTGAAAAATGAGATTTAAGATTGGACATTTTTTCTTCTACAGTTTCTTCGATTACTCTTTTTACTTCATTGGCGAGTTGGCCCACGGCTGCTCTTTTCTCTGCGGGAACTTTTGTGATCTCTTTCAGGGTCAGCGTTAATTTTCCTGATCTTCCCAAAAATTGAAGTTTTATTTCTTCCAATTCTTTTTGATCAGTAGCCTCAATAATCATTGAAACAGCAGAATTTTTAATCTGCATCAGTTCTTCTTCCATAATCTAAGGATATCACATTGAGGTTTTTGGGGAAAGATGCTACGCGTTCTTAACGCTTTCAACAATTTGCTTGAAAGTTGCTATATCTTCCGTGATTAAATTGCTTAAGATTTTCCTGTCAAGTTCAATTTGAGATTTTTTAAGTTTGTTCATAAAAACACTGTAAGATAAACCTTCTTGCTTTACAGCCTCAGAGATCCGAACATTCCAAAGAGCTCTGAATGTTCTTTTCTTGTTTTTCCTCCCCTGATAAGCGTATGAGCCCGCATGAAGAATAGCTTCATGGGCCTGCTTGGTGGTTTTATTTCTCAAGCCACGATAACCTTTGGTTAGTTCTAAGAGTTTCTTATGTTTTCTTCGGGATACAACTCCCCGTTTAACGTGTGCCATATTTCAAAATTATGCTGCTCCTAGCATTTGCTTAACTTTCCGGGCGAATTTTCCTTTGAGAATTCCCGGTTCTTTTTGTCTGCGAAGTCTTGAGCCGGATTTATTTATTTTTAAATGGGACTTATACTGATGTGAAAACATCACCTTACCGCTTTTGGTAACTTTGAATCTTTTTCCCACTGAGTTCTTTATTCTCTTTTTCTGTTTCATAATTTATCATTGTTGTTTACGCCTGTCTGCGCTTCGCTTGCAGGCGAGCTCGCCTTTCGGGCTCCGCTCTTATCTGGCGATAAAATCGCTATTAACTGTTTTCCCTCAAAATGAGGTTCTCTTTCAAGCTTGGAGAGATTGGATAATGCCAAAATTGCTTTTTGCATTATCTCTTTTCCAAACTCCGGATGCGTAATCTGACGCCCCATGAATTTTACGATTAGTCTTACTTTGTCATTGTTTTCCAAAAATCCGGTTCCGCGTCTAATCATTGTGTTCAGGTCATGGTCGTTCATGAAAGGTCCAAGCCTGATCTCTTTTGTTTCCGAAACTTTGCTTCGCTTCTTCTCTTCGTTTTTCTTTTTTGATTCCTGATATAGAAATTTCTTAAAGTCGATTATTCTGACAACGGGCGGATTTGCCATTGGCGCGACTTCTACCAAATCAACTCCTAAGTCTTTTGCTTTTTGCAACGCATCAAATCTGGATAGAACTCCGATTTGTTTTCCTTCTGCATCCAGAACCCGAAGCAGGCTTGCAAAAATACGCTCGTTAATCCGGTAAAATTTCCTATTGTCTTGCCTTTTTTTGTTAAATCTTCTTATCAATTTCTTCTTTTAACTTTTGTAAAAAAACAGAAATCTTAAGTAATCCTAAATCCTTTCCGTCACGCATCCGTACGGAAATATTCTTACTTTCAATTTCTCTGTCCCCTATTATACCTAAATACGGTACTTTTTGCAAAGAGCCATCGCGGATTTTCGCCTGAAGTCTTTCAGGGCGGTTATCCAGCTCTGCACGGATTCCTTCTTTTTTCAAATCCTCTACGATTTTTTTGGCGTAATCTTCCTGCTTATCTCCAATCGGTAAAACCATGATTTGTATGGGCGCTAACCATAATGGAATTTGTCCTTGAATATGTTCAAGCCAGACCCCCATAAATCTTTCAACGGAACCAAAAGTTGCCCTGTGAATGATATAGGGTTGATGATTTTTTCCGTCTTCCCCAACGTAAGTAATGTTGAAGCGTTCAGGCAAATTAAAATCAAGCTGAATTGTGGAGAGTTGCCACTCTCTTCCGTGAGAATCAACTACCATTAAATCCATTTTCGGGCCATAAAATGCAGCTTCGCCTACAACTTCTTTAAATGGAGTTTTTGTTTCTATTAGAAGATTTCTCATAAGTTCTTGATTGTTTTCCCAATCTTTTTCGTTACCCAAATATTTTTTCTTATCTTTCGGATCCCAGAGAGATAAACGGATCCAGTATTTATTGAAATTAAAGTCCTTGAGCATCTGCTTATTGATATCCAATGCCTTCTCAAACTCCTCTTTTACTTGATCTTTTCGGCAAAAAACATGGGCATCATCCTGAGTAATTGAAAGAACTCTGGTTAAGCCACCTAGCTCTCCGGACTGTTCGGACCGATAAACAGTAGCTGTTTCAGCATAGCGTTGAGGCATTTCCTTATAACTCATTTGCTTTCTGGCAAAGATCTGAATATGATGAGGACAATTCATTGCTCTTAGAACATAATCTCGTTCTTTAGCGCGCATTACAGGGAACATGTCTTCTTTAAATTTTTCCAAATGTCCGGATTTTTCAAAAAGTTCACGTCTTCCAATATGAGGAGTCCAAACATGCTGATAGCCATGCTTTTCAAGGAGATCGTAAATATATTTTTCAATAACGTTTCTTATTATAGTTCCCCTAGGCGTGATTAGAGGCAATCCCGGTCCAACCAATTCAGAGGTTGTAAATAAATCCAAATCTTTTCCTATCTGCCGGTGATCTTTAATACTTTTAATTTGGTCTTTGTTTTTGGGTTGATCCATTAATTCATTCTATCAATTAGAATTTTATTTGTAAACTCGTTTTAAAATTGTCCAGGTTGGGATACATACCGTACAGTTGATAAGTTTTGAAAGGATCATATAATGGCTCGTACATGCGGGCATTCAAACAGTTTCCAAAGATTCAGGTAGCAACAAGTAATTTATCTAAAGAC
>Ga0247842_10000168_pt1 | contig 147925 bp, 113 predicted proteins | sample LaCruzMarch2015__3_FD_192411 | JGI IMG/M metagenome (GOLD analysis project Ga0247842, IMG submission 192411) | Freshwater microbial communities from meromictic Lake La Cruz, Castile-La Mancha, Spain - LaCruzMarch2015_19m | ecosystem: Environmental > Aquatic > Freshwater > Lake | place: Spain... | reverse complement strand
CGATGGGAAGTAGCTTGATGCGGTCCGGGTAAGTCCCACGGACCAGCAAGAGAGGAAAGGGCGGGGAGAAGGAGGGTAAGCTGCGGCGTGAGACAGAAAGAAGAGAAGAGTTGAGCAACAGGCTCCCGTGTCACCAATCTGCTTACATTGTTCATAGATGGTCTGCATGAGCTTTTCAAAATCTAAACCGGCGGTGATGTTGAGGCTAATTTGATCGACCATCCGCAACTGCTCTGCCGTTTGGCGAGCGGTATGCTCACTCTCCCGCAACTTCTTTTCCGCTTGTTTGCGCTCGGTGATGTTCTCATGCATTAAAACAAATCGTTCGGGTTTATCATTGCTGTCACATAACGGGAAACCAATAGTCCGTACACAAACAGGAACATCCGGCATCTCAGAGATCGAATCATGTGGGTTGAAATCCACATCAGGAAAGTGAACAACTTCACCATTTCTTAATTGGTCAAAGACCTCTCCCATTCCTTTTTGTTTTAATTGAAGATCATTGAAAATCGAATAGTCCGAAGGTGGAATAGATCCAAAAAGTAATTTGTGCGCAGGGTTTGCTTCCAGAGTGAACCCCTCCTTATCCATAATTTGAATTGACATCGGATTCTTAGTTATGATGTCCTTCATAAAACTCTCGGCCTGCTTGCGCTCGGTGATGTCCTGGTGGTGCCAGATGTGGCCCTGCCTTTTCCCTTCGGAATCAATGATTGGAATATAATCCACAATGAACACCCGCCCGCCCCGTATGGCGATTTCCTCGCCCTTGACGGGCATCCCCCGGGCGGTGATTTCCTGAATACGGGCCAGGGCTACAGCGGGTGAGGCATAAACATCATGTATTTTTTGAATCATCTCGGGCGAAGTCAATCCGCGTAAGCTATCAGGTGCATCGGACAGGTTGAAAAGTTCGCAGAACGCCTGATTGACATACATCACTTTACCGTCCTCGGAAACGGACAGCACGCCCGCGTACATGTTTGAAATAAGGGTGTCAAGCTGTTTGAGTGTTGTCTGCAGCTTCTCCTCCGCCCGCTTGCGCTCGGTGATGTCGTGAATTGAGCCCACCAGAAATTTTTTCCCGGATTCATCGATGAAGCGTATCTTCCTTGTGATGATGGTCCGTGTGAGGTCTTTCACGGTAAGCTCTTCTTCTCTATTATCAGTTATACCGGTATCAAGAACCCTGCGGTCCACTTTTAGAAAATGTTCCCTCTCGTTTTCCGGAACGGCTTCCACAAGGGTATGGCCTATCACGCTATTTTCATCCAGGCAAAAAATATCATAGAAGGCACGATTGGCGAGGGTGATACGATGTTCGTTATCCTTGACGAATATGGGGTCTCCAACCAAGTCGAGAATGGTTCTTATGCGTTCCTTCTCATCTCGCAACGTGATTTCCGCCTGCTTGCGCTCGGTGATGTCGATCGTGTACCCAGCAAGATAGCGTGCTTTTCCCTCGATAAGGATCGGGAACTTTACTGTCGAATAGAGTCGGCCGTTGAGTTCTTCTTCTAGCGTGACTGTTTTGCCTTCTTTCATAATTCTCATATCGTTTTCGACCATGCTCTTCGCAAACTCGGACGGAAAGAGTTCATCCATGCTTTTGCCAAGCATTTCCGCTACGGGTTTCCCCAGCATCGTTTCAAAATTCTTGCTCAGGCGCAGTGCCCGGATATTCTCATCTTTTAAGAAGATATAAATAGGGCTGTTTTCCATGAAATACCGGAAGATACCTTCGCTCTCCCGCAGCGCTTCTTCCGACTTGATAAGCGAAATCGTGTGCCCTAATCGCAAGGCAATGGCATCAATTAATTGCCTCTCTTCTTTCAAGAAAGGTCCTTCACCGCGCGCCGGCCGCTCCTCCAGATAGCAAACCTCCACCTGTCCCGCCGCATTGCCAACCACAAAGATTTTACTGCCCATCATCCAGGGTGTTTCCTGAAAGTGCGCCGTCTGGAAGGCCTGTCCATCCAATACGATGCGGGCCTCAGCGATCTCGGGAAACTGCCAGCCCGGAGGGATGAACCCAACGGTTCTATTCAATAGCTCGTCCAAGGGGATGCCGCGCGACGTAGATATGGACAGAATATTGAAAAGACAGTTCTGTTCCTTATACCGCTTTCGCAGCTCAATTTCTGCCTGCGCGCGCTGCTCTTCCGCTTCTATTTTGTACAAGCCGAATGCGATATCGTCGACAAGTTCCTGAAACAATGATTGCTCTTCCATATCCGGAGGAAGGTTGAACGGTAGGGATACAGCCATCATGCCGTAGGTTCTGGTGCTGTATTTCAGCCTGGCAGCCATTGCCACCGTTTCACCGCGAGTTGTGGCCAATGGGCAATCGGTACACATGAATGACGCGTCCTTTACATACAAGCCTGGCTGATTCAGCACATAACGACCGCATTCGGTCAATTCGCCACGCTGAAGCTGCTCACGCACCGGCAGAAAAGTCTCGCCTAAACCTGATTCAGCGGTGAATAGTGACTCTCCCGTTTCATCAAATAGAGCAACCCAGGCACTGCAGTAGCCGCGAGTTGCGGTCATATTGTCGCAAGCGCCTTGGAGCAGTTTGCCCCGGTCATTTTCCTTGGTGATTAATTGGTTGACATTGCGCAGAGCGCGAAGGACACTGTTAAGGCGTTCTATTATCCCCTCGGCTTTTTTGCGCTCTTGTCTTGTTTCCGCATCGTCAAGTTCCCGTTCAATGGCAGGAGCAAGCCGTTTGAGATTCCCCTTCATGACGTAGTCATTTGCCCCGGCTTTCATCAGTTGCACCGCGGTTTCTTCACCGATTTTGCCTGATACGATGATGCAGGGAAGATCGAAGGCACTGGAACGAAGCAGTTTTAAGGCTTCCAGTCCGTTGAAGTGCGGCAAGGAATAATCGGTAGTAACGACATCCCACGTTTGCCTTGTGAGCGCATCGGCCATGGCTTCACGCGTCTCTACGCGTTCAGATAGGGGTTCATAGCCCCCGCTTCGCAATTCACGAAGCAGTAATGCGGCGTCATCTTCCGAATCTTCAACAATCAAGACGCGCAGCTTTTTATTCATCTGCTATCTCCCAATTTTTGGCGGCGGCTCATTTGTGATGAGCCAGTACAGCCGCACTTGCGTTATTGCTTCCACGAACTGAATAAAGTCTACAGGTTTTCTAATGTAGCTATTAACACCCAGCTTGTAACCACTAAGCAGATCCCGCTCCTCGTTAGACGAGGTGAGAATGACCACAGGAAGGAGCTTTGTCCGTTCATCGGCACGTATGCGGCGTAGCACTTCCAGTCCCTCAATCTTGGGCAGTTTCAAATCCAACAGGATCACCGCTGGCATACTATCGGCATCACGGCCGGCATAAGCACCGGCGCCAAAGAGATAATCCAGCGCTTCGGCGCCGTCACGAGCCACCACAACCTCGTTCCGAATATTGCTTTTTTTGAATGCGCGCAGAGTCAGCTCCACATCATCAGGATTGTCCTCCACCAGCAATATGCTTGTCTGTTTCATGTGATTCCTCCCTCATAGTGCTGAGTTGCAGCAAGGGTGAAATAGAATGTGGCCCCTTTTTCCATTTCCCCTTCGGCCCAGACCCGCCCGCCATGACGATGGACGATGCGCTGTACCGTCGCCAACCCGATACCGATTCCCGTGAATTCGGAAGCTGAATGCAGGCGCTGGAAGGGCACGAAGAGCTTATCGGCATAGGTCATGTCAAAACCCGCGCCGTTATCGCGGACAAAAAACACCTGTTTCCCGTCGACCTGGGTAGAACCGAATTCTATCCTTGCCAGGGAATGCTTACCGGTGAATTTCCAGGCATTGCCCAGCAGGTTCTCCAGCACTAGCCGTAGAAGATTCGCATCTCCACTGGCATTCAACCCCGGCGTTATCACAAATTCAACCCGGCGCTCCGGTTGTGTCTTCTGCGCTTCTGCGGCTATTGACTGTGCCAGGGCACTCAGGTTGACAGTCTCGAGTTTCATTTCGCTCCGCGTCACGCGTGACAGTTTCAGTAAATCGTCGATGAGCTCCCCCATGCGCTGGGTGTTTGAGCGTATCCGCTGCAGGTAGTCTTTGCCTTGCTCATCCAGCTTGTCGGGATAGTCCTCCACAAGCGCCTGGCTGAACCCGTCGATGCTGCGCAAAGGCGCCCTAAGGTCATGCGATACGGAATAGCTGAAAGCTTCCAGCTCTTTATTGACAATTTCAAGCTGGGAAGTGCGGTCGATGACGCGCTGTTCCAGCTCGGCATTGAGCTTGCGGATTTCCTCCTCCGCCTTCTTGCGCTCGGTGATGTCCTGAAGAATCCCGCTAACAAAGCTTGGGTTGCCGTGTTCATCTTTTTGCACCCAGGCCATGGACCACAGTACCCTGGCCTCACTGGAATTCCTGGGACAGATCTCAAATTCTTCATTGAATTCTTTTCCATCTTGGATAAGGCCGAACAATGCCTGCACGACCCTCCCAACTTCTACTTTCGAAATGCAATTTGCAATATCATCGAATGGTACTGGAGTATTATCGGGAAATCCGTAAACCCTGAAGGCTTCAGGAGATCCGGAAAAATAGCATGATATCGGGTCAAATTCCCAGTGGCCGATACGGCCCACCTCTTGAGCTTTTCGATATTGGTCTTCGGACTTCTTCAGCGCCGCTTCCGCCTGTTTGCGATCCGTTGTGTCACGGCCAATCCCCTGCAATTCTTGGACTTTGCCAGACTCGTCCAGTACAGCGGCATTATCCCAACTGAACCAGCGTATGCCTGAAGGGGTAGGATGCCGGGTTTCAGTCTGCATATGGTGTGGGGGTGACTGGACGGCTTTAATCATCGCCGTGACAGTTGGCTTGTCCTCGGGAGATATGGTCAGTGTAAATATTTTTCCAAGCAATTCCTCACGAGCTTTGCCGAAAGTTCTGCAATAGGCATCGTTCACAAACGTCAGGCGTCCGTTCAGGTCGCTGCGTGCGATTAAATCGGATTGCGTTTCAACCAGGCTCTTAAAGCGGGCCTCGCTCAACCGCAGCGCCTCCTCTGCCCGCTTGTTCTCTAACAATCGCCACATACCTTCCATCAGCAAGGTTAACTGTTGGATGTCGCTCTGATCATACTCTCCGGCTTTGTTGCCGACACCAGCGACAATAACGATCCGAGAGCCCTCGAACACAGGAGTATTCATATGACGCTTCACGGCAACGTGGCCATGCGGATAACCTTTCTTCAAAGGGTTATCGGCGGTGTAGTCGTTGATGATGACAGCCCGACGCTGTCGCACTGCTTCACCCCAGAGACCGGTAGTCACTACGGGATACACAATCGGCTTATCGGTGATGGCGCACTCCGCCATGGCGGATTTTGACCATGCGTGCATGGTGAGAACACTCTCATCTTCGTTGAGAAACGCCAGATAGCCAATGGTGCTTTGGGTCAACCGTACGGCATGCTCCAAGGCGAAATCCGTAATCTCCTGCAGCGATGCCTGCGTCATCTGGTTCAGTTGCAGCAGCGCTTGTACGCGTTCGGAGTTCAACGCGAGCTTACCTTCCGCCAGCTTGCGGGCCGTGATGTCGACTGCTGTACCCTGGGCGCCGATCAATGCTCCATTTTTATAAACTCTTGAAAAGGAACACTCAAGAAACAACCTTTCTCCAGATTTCTTAATCATTGGTGTTTGAAAATGCGTGACCTTTTCCCCCGTCATACCTTTCTGTAGACTTTCCATCGCTCTTTTACGATCTTCCTCTGGGATAAAATTGAGGATACTCCTATTGATCGTTTCCGCGCTCTCATAGCCGAGTATTTCCTTTACTCTTGGGTTTATAAAAGTGATCTTGCCTTCCAGGTCAATAGTGAAAATGATATCTGGAATGTTACTTACCAAACTTTCATATCTGTTTTCCGATTCGCGCAACGCCTCTTCCGCATGCTTGCGCTCGGTGATGTCGTACAGCACGACGCGGCAGACGTGCGCGCCGTCAGCGTCCAAGGCGGAGGTTGCCTCCAGATAAGCCCAAAATGACGTTCCGTCCTGCTTCACCATCCGCTGCTCACAGGCCTGCGGTTCACCGGACTGGAAGAGCTGTTTATGGTGCAAGTAATAGATGTCCTGGTTCTCATTGAGGATGAACCGGGAGATTGGCTGCTTGACCAGCGCGCCACGGGCCACGCCCAGCAAGGTGGCAGCAGCCAGGTTGGCTTCCAGAATGACTCCCTTCTCATTCAGAGTCAGATACCCCACCGGAGCCAAGTCGTAGAAGTTGAAATAGCGCGCTCGCGTGGCGTCCAGTTCAACCTGCGTCCGGCGCAGCTCTTCGTTCTGAACCTCCAGTTCGGCCTGGTGGACCCGCAGCTCGTGCAACAGGTTGGCGGTGTCTTCCTCAGCCATTCCCTGCATCCTTCCACGGTAGCTGCACGGTCACCACGGTTCCCTTACCTTCCTCGCTGGTTAGGGTAAGGGCGCCGCCGTGTTCCTCGACGATGCGGCGGGAGACGTAGAGGCCCAGGCCGGTGCCGGGGATCCCTTTTCGTTGGGCCGAGCGGCCCCGCTGGAAGGGTTGGAAGAGCTGCATCTGTTCCTCGGCGGGGATGCCGGCGCCGTGGTCTTCTACCTCCAAGCGGAGCGCGTCTCCCTCCATCCCCAACCTTACTTCAACCCTTCCCCCCTTTGGGGAGAACTTGACGGCGTTAGTCAGGAGGTTCTCCACCGCCCGGGAGAGGACTTTCTCGTCGCAGGCGCCTTGAGGCATGGGTTGCAGCTTCAGGTCGAAGGCTACCTGGAAGACAAGGGCGTAGCCTTGCAGATCTTCCACCACCCGTTGGACCAGTTCCACTGGATCAGAGGGGGCCAGGAGGAGGGGGAAACGTCCTTCCTCGCCGCGCTGGCTGTCCACCAGGTTGTTAATCATCCGCTCCAGGCGCTGCAGGTTGCGGCGCCAGATCTCGCTGTACTCCTGAAAGCGAGCCAACCCATCTCCTGGTTGCAGTGCGCTTAACATCTCCTGAGTTTGGCGCAAGGTTTGGATGGGAGACTTCAGGTCGTGGGAGACGGCGAAGAGGAGGTCCTTGCGGACCTGGCGGATCTTCTCTTCCAGTTGCTTGCGCTCAGTGATGTCAGTGTGGGTGCCGAACATCATCAACGGCTTGCCATCGCCGGTGCGGGTGATGACGCGACCGCGGTCGCGCAACCAGACCCAGTGGCCGTCCTTGTGTTTCATCCGGCATTCGCAGTCGTAGTAGGGCAGTTCACCGGCGAAGTGCCGTTCCAGCAGTTCATCGGATTGCTTCAGGTCTTCTGGGTGGACAAGCCTTTCCCATGTCTTGATGCTGATGGGGGCCAACTTATCGAGCGTATAGCCGATGATCTGCGCCCACAACTCGTTGAAGACCGTTTCCCCAGTCTGGACATTCCATTCCCAGGTGCCGGCATAGGTGCCTTCGATGATGCTCGCCAGCCGCCAGTATGCGTCTCGCAGAGCATCCTCAGCCTGTTTCCGCTCGGTGACTTCGGTGACCGAAACGATCCCGGCGGGGTTTCCTCCAAGCATCACCGTGGCGCCCGCCAGGTCCACCCATTTCACCTTACCCTCTTTGGTAATGATCTTTAATTCGTAACGCATCGCTCGATCATCGCCTTGCTGGCGTTCCAAGCCGCGTTCCCGAATCATCTGCCGGTGATCGGGGTGGACGGTGTCCCAGAAGTTCATCGCAAGGAGTTCCTGCGTCGAGTAACCGCTGATTTTGGCGGCGGCAGGATTGGCATAAACCCACTTGTTGCTTTGATAGAGCATGATCGCCGTGGGTGTGGAATCAGCCAACACGCGGAATTTCTCTTCGCTCTCGTATAGTGCATCCTCCACCCGCTTGCGCTCTGTATTGTCGCGACCAATTCCGACAAGACCTGTGATGTTTCCTTTTCCATCCTTCAAGGGAAGTTTTGAAGTGAGCAACCACCGCTGCTGACCGTTTTCATTTATCACGAATTCCTCTTTGTTAAGAACAGGCTGGCCTGATTGCATCACGGATTGGTCGTCAGCAAAGAATCCTTCAGCGATTTCTTTTGGGTAAAACTCGAAGTCATCCCTCCCTACAACTTCAGATTCTGATTTCGCTCCCAAAAAGAGTAACTCGGTCAGGTTGGCAAGTGTCTTGCGGCAAGCTAGGTCTTTGGAATAAATTGAATCTGGAATATTATCAATCAGGGTGCGCAAGAGCGATCGTTCATTTTGCAGCGCCTGCTCGGTACGCTTCCGTTCGGTGATGTCGCGCATCGTCCCTTCTACATATTTAGGGTTCCCCTTCTCGTCCATGATCAGATGGCTGGAGACCGAAACAGGGACCTGCCTTCCATCCCGATGCAACAGGGTTATTTCGTAGTCGGAAACCTCGCCCTCTCGTCGGAGTTTTTCCAGGAGGGCTTTTCGCTGTTCCGGGTCGGGGTAGAGTTCGAGAACCTGGCGCCCAATCTGCTCTTCGGGTTTCCAACCGGAGAGAACGAAAGAGGAGGGGGAGAGATTGGTGATGAGCCCCTGCATATCGGTCTGGTAATAGAGGTCAATGAAGTTGTTGAATACCGAACGGTACTTCTCTTCACTTTCCAGCAACAATTCCTCCACGCGCTTGCGCTCGGTGATGTCGCGGGTGATTGCCAGCAGCGATTGTATCCTCCCCTGCTCGTCACGTTCGGGAACAATCCTGGTCAGAAAATGCTTTGTGCCTGAGGGCAACGGAAAACTTTGTTCAACTTCCTGCTCCTCGCCTGTTTTTAGAGCCATTCTCAACGAGAGCTCCACAAATTCAGCCTGTGCGCGCGGTCCGTTGGTTTCCAGAGGCGTTTTCCCGATCCACGCATTCACAGGCACTCCGAGTTGTTTTTCAACTGCTGGATTACAGTAAATATGGCGCAGATTGGTGTCGAAACGGACGATCATATCGGTGGCGTGTTCGACCAGGGTCGAAAAGTCCCTCTGCGCCTTTTCCGCCCATTGTTCAACACCAGACTGCCCAGACGGTCCAGGTTCGACGTTCATCGCTGCCCAGCTTTCATCGCTCGGTATTTCAGCTTATTTTGAGACACGAGGATACACGGTTAGTTTCCCACCAAGATTACCGGATAGCCAGGATTCTCTCAAGAAAGGATCTTTGGATTGGTTACATGATGAAATGATTTGACACAGAGCTAGGAGAATGGAAGAAATAGAGAATGATGCAGAATGAACTGTAGGCCCACAGGTGACCCAACAACGGATCCCGGCAGCAAGATGAATCCCAAGCCTCGGGGGTCGCTCCGTCTAAATCAGGATGCCGCCATGCTCATGCGCCTGATGCCCTTTAAGGTGCGCAAGCTGCTGCTGGTGGCGAGCCTCTACGATGCCTATTTGCTGGAAGAAGACGGGCGTTTGACTGACCTCCTCATGCAAGCCTATCGCCTTCGCGACTTGGGCTATATCCCGATGGTCAGCCGAGCGACGGACGCGGAAGAAGCGCTTGCCATGCTGGAGAGCGAATCCTTCGACCTGGTAGTGGCGATGATGCGTTTGGGAGACATCGACCCCTTTACTTTCGGGCGGCGAGCCAAGAGCCTCTGCCCGGGGATGCCGGTGGTACTGCTGGCTTACGACACCCCCGAGCTGGAACGATTGATCGCCTCGCTGGACCGTCAAGCGATCGACCGCATCTTCCTTTGGCGAGGGGATGGGAAGATCCTGGTGGGGATCATCCAACTGATGGAGGATGAGCGGAACGCCGCAGTAGACACTGACCAATTCGGCATCCCCAACCTGTTGATCGTGGAGGATGATTTACATTTCACCTCTGTCTATTTGCCCGAGCTCTTCGAAGAACTGTGGGACCAGACCACCCGCCTCCTGGATGATGAAGTCTCATTGGCCAAGCGAGCCCTCCGCCAGCGCGGAAGGCCACGGGTTCATCTGGCCGGAACCTATGAAGAAGGGCTGGCCATCTACCGCCGCTTTGCTGGAAATTTGCTGGGAGTAATCAGCGATATCCACTATCCGAGGGGTGGAAAAACGGACCCTCGCGCCGGAGTGGACTTCGCACGGCTGGTTCGAAGCGAACAGCCCACCTTGCCGATCCTGCTGCAGACCAGTGAGGATGGCATGGAAGAGATAGCTGCCGAGTTGAACGCAGGTTTGCTGCGAAAAGAATCCCCCACTTTGCTGGCCGATTTCCGTGCCGGGCTGCAGGAGCGTTTCGGCTTTGGCGACCTCCTCTTCCGCGATGAGGAAGGACGGGAAGTAGCCAAAGTTCCCAACTTGGACGCCCTTTCTGCGGTAGTGGAGAGCCTGCCCGAGGAAACTCTTTGCCGATATTTCCAAGAGGGGCAATTGCGTCGCTGGCTGTGGGCCCGCACCGAATTCTCCCTGGCCCAGCGCCTGGAGGTGGAGGGATTCTCCACCCCGGACCCTGTCCAGTTGCGGCGCTTGATCCACCAGGCTATTGAAGAAGAGCAAGAGCGGTCTCGTCGGGGAAGCGTAGTCACTTACTCGCGCCGCTTTCACCCCGAGCATTGGCATCTCGCCCAAATCGGTGGTGGCTCACTGGGTGGGAAAGGCCGTGGCCTGGCCTTCTTCGACAAGGTGATGGCGGAAAACCTGGACCCCGCTCGCTGGCCCGGCGTCAAGGTGGGAATCCCCCGGACCCTGATCCTGCGCACCGAGGTCTTTGAGGAGTTTGTTCGGCGAAATGACCTGCTACAATGGGCGCTTGGCGAGACCTCTGATCTGCGCGTGGCTAATCGTTTCCTTCAATCGGAGCTGCCGCCTACCTTGGTGGGAGACATCCGCGATTTTATTCGCCAAATACGCCTCCCCTTGGCCATTCGTTCCTCTTCTCTCCTGGAGGACGCGCTTTACCAGCCCTTCGCCGGGATCTACCTGACCAAAATGATCCCCAACAATCAACCTGATTTGGATACCCGCTTTCTGAACCTGACCAACGCCATCAAGTTGGTCTTCGCCTCCACTTTTCTCCGCCAGGCGAAATCCTACATCGAAGCGACCGGCCACCGCACTGAGGAGGAACAGATGGCGGTGATCATCCAAGAAGTGGTGGGAGCGCCGCACAATGCCCGTTTCTACCCTGATTTCGCCGGAGTGGCGCGCTCCTGGAACTACTATCCGGTAGGGAATGCCACACCTGCCGACGGAGTGGTCAATGTGGCCCTCGGATTGGGAAAGACAGTCGTCGATGGAGGGGTCTCGCTTCGTTTTTGTCCAGCTACGCCAAACATCCTGCCGCAGCTTGATGGCCCGTGGCAGCGTGCTCTGGCTCATTCCCAGCGCACCTTTTACGCCATCAATATGAAGCCGACCTATAGTCAAGCCTATGCGGAGGAGGATGAGTTCCTGCTGAACTTAACACTGGCGGAAGCGGAGTTGGACGGGACGCTGAGCTGGCTGGGTTCCACCTATTCCCGCGAGGATGACCGCTTGTTGGATGGATTGCGGCCGGGAGGGCCGCGTGCGGTCACTTTCGCTCATCTGTTGAAGAACGAGGTCTTCCCCTTGGCGTCGCTTGTGCGCGAATTGCTGTCCCTGGCCGAAGAGGCGATGCGCTGCCCGGTAGAGATGGAGTTCGCCGCTACGTTGGACCCTGAGCATGCCTTGCCAGCCGCTTTCGGCTTTCTTCAAGTGCGGCCGTTGGTTGTCAGCGACGAGCTGGTGACGGTCGAATTGGGCCCCATCGAGCTTTCCCAGGCTCTATGCCTCAGCGGGCAGGTACTGGGCAACGGCATCCTGGAAAACCTCACCGATATCCTCTATGTGCAACCTGGACTCTTCGATCCCGGCAAAAGCCCCCAAACCGCTGCGGCGGTGGGGAGGCTGAACGCGCGCTTGAGAGCGGAGCAGCGACCCTACTTGTTGGTTGGTCCTGGGCGGTGGGGCTCTTCCGATCCCTGGTTGGGGATCCCGGTCAGTTGGGAGCAGATCAGCGAAGCACGCGCGATCGTGGAGGCGAGCTTGCCCAATCTAAATGTCGATCCGTCCCAAGGTTCCCATTTTTTCCAAAACATCACCTCGCTTCGCATTGGCTATTTTACGGTCCCCCTCCGTCCTTCTCCCCAAAGCGGGAGCCCTGGACACGCCTTCCTGGACTGGGACTGGTTGGAGGAGCAAGAGCCAGCGGCGCAGGACGGCGCTGTGCGCTGGCTTCGGCTCTCCGCGCCGTTGCGGATTGAGATCGATGGGAGAAGCGGAAACGGGGTTATTTACAAAACAAGCTTCCACGGGTGGGCGGGTTTCAAACCCGCCCCTACAATATGATATCGCAGGGTGTTCCAGCTCGATGGAGGATCGGATGAATATACAAAAAGCGGAATGGCAGGTCATTGTCGACCTCCTGCGGGACACCAACCCCGAACTATTGGGGCGCATCGGCCGACGAATGATGAACTACCTTTTTAAGCGCAATATCTCTCAGATCGATCAACTGATGAAGCGGCTGGAGTCCTCAGCTACCGAGGAGAACGAAACCGGCTACTTGAGCGAGAACCAGCCGATACCTCGGGTCAATCAATTGTTCCTCGAGCAGATTGTCGAGGAAGTTTTTAAGGTGGCCGCCCAAGAGCTCTCCGTGGAAACCATCAACAGTATGGTCGGCATCTGGCTGAAAAACGAGCAGGCCCGTTTCTTGACCTTGGCTGCAGAGAAGCGGGACATCCCCTTGGCGGAGATCTCCAACGCCGTTCGCCGTTTCGCCAAGATGCCCGAGGCGCAGAAGAACCTTTCCCCGGAAGAGGCCATCAGCACGAAGGTGGCTCTCATTCGCCGCTTCTTCAGCGAAGATTTGGACTACATCAACGTTACCAAGCGCTATTCCACGGTGCTGGACTTCGTCGAGGTGCTGACCCATACGGTCGGCCCGGGAAGCGGGAACGGCACCTTGGGAGGAAAAGCCTCCGGGCTCTTTCGCGCCGAGAAGATCCTTCAGGCGGCCAAGCGCGATCTGATCTCCTTGCGCAACCTGGCCATCCCCAAGACCTGGTACATTACCTCGGACGGGATTATCGACTTCCTCCACTTCAATGCCTTGGAGGAGATTCCCACCATCAAATACCGCGATCCCCAGGAGATTCGCCAAGAGTTTCCTTACCTGGAACAGCTCTTCAAGAACTCGGTCCTCTCCCCGGGCATCGTCGCCGGTTTAAGCCTGGCTTTGGACGATTTCGGCGACCGGCCGGTGGTGGTTCGTTCCTCCTCCCGCCTGGAAGATACCCTGGGGGCAGCTTTCGCTGGAAAATACAAAAGCCTTTTTCTGGCCAACCAGGGGAGCAAGCGCGAGCGTTTGGAAGCGTTGATGGACGCGGTCACCGAGATTTACGCCTCGGTTTTTGGCCCGGACCCGATCGAGTATCGGCGCGAGCGCGGCCTGCTCGATTTCAATGAAGAGATGGCCATCATGCTTCAGGAAGTGGTGGGACGGCGGGCGGGAAAATACTTCTTCCCAGCCTACGCCGGGGTGGCCTTCAGCTCTAACGAGTTCCGCTGGTCGCCGCGAATCAAGCGGGAGGACGGCATCGTGCGCATGGTGGCCGGCTTGGGAACGCGGGCCGTAGACCGGATTGGCGACGACTACCCGGTGCTGGTCTGCCCTGGGCAGCCGGGGTTGCGTGTAAACGTGGGGTTGGAGGAGATCCTCTGGTACGCCCAAAAAAAAGTGGATGTGATCAACCTGGAAACCCGCCGCTTCGAGACGATCTCCAGCGAACGATTGATTCGAGAGGTTGGTTTCGAAATTCCGGCCCTCTCCCAGATCATTTCCGTCTTCCAGGATGGCCAGCTTTTCTCGCCCACCAGCAATTGGATCAATTTGAGCGACGGGCAACCGGTCATTACCTTCGCCAAACTTCTTACCAGCGGTCCCTTTATCCCGATGGTCCGCGACATCCTGCGCATCCTGTCCGAGACTTTGGGCTGGCCGGTGGATATCGAATTTGCCTGCGACGGGGACATTCATAAACTTTACTTGCTGCAATGCCGTCCTCAAAGCCAGGCCATCGGGGTAACTCGGGCGCCGATCCCGGAAGAGATTCCCCCCGAGGATATCCTTTTTTCGGCCAATCGCTTCGTCACCACCGCCCAAGTAAAGGGGATTGAGTACATCGTTTATGTCGACCCCGATGCTTACGACGAAGTAGGCTCCTTAGAGGAGCTGGTGCAGATCGGCCGGGCAGTCGGCGAGTTGAACAGCAGACTCCCCCGAGGCCGCTTTATCCTGATCGGACCCGGGCGCTGGGGAAGCCGCGGCGACATCAAGCTGGGGGTGCGGGTGGGCTATTCGGACATCAACAATACGGCTATGTTGATCGAAGTGGCCAAGTGCAAGAGGGATTATGTGCCTGAAGTTTCCTTTGGCACTCACTTCTTCCAGGATCTCGTGGAAGCTCAGATCCGTTATCTGCCTCTATTTCCGGATGAAGACGGAGTTCTCTTCAACGAGGCTTTCTTCCTGGAATCCCCCAACGTTTTGCGCCGATGGCTGCCGAACGCCCGCAACCTGGAGCACGTTTTGCGGTTGATCCATGTTCCCAAGGTGGCTGATGGCGCTACTGCCGCCGTGATCATGGACGGGGAGAGCGACAAAGCCCTGGCTTTTCTGGAGCGAACGCGGAAATAAAAGGAGCCGGACACACAGCATGGGGACAGGTTTTAATCTGTCCTCATACTGGCGCTAATCTGTCCCCAATATGGATTGACATCCTGCGGTAGCGCGTCCTGCTATAATCCCGTTTGGTGGATCATTGAAAATGGCCACCCTTGAAAATACAGCTAGGAGGCACGATCGATGGATTACGTAGAACGAGTTTTTGAGGCAGTCAAGAAGCGGAATCCAGGGGAAGCGGAGTTCCACCAGGCTGTCAGCGAAGTGTTGAATTCACTGCGTCCAGTGATTGCCAAGCACCCGGAATACGAGAAAGCTGGCCTCATCGAACGTCTCGTGGAACCGGAGCGGCAGATCATCTTCCGCATCCCTTGGCAGGATGACCAAGGCCAGGTGCATGTCAACCGGGGATTCCGCGTTCAGTTCAATTCGGCGTTGGGGCCTTACAAGGGCGGGATTCGTTTCCACCCCTCGGTCTACTTGGGAATCATCAAATTCCTGGGCTTCGAGCAGGTCTTCAAGAACTCTCTTACCGGCTTGATGATGGGTGGCGGGAAAGGCGGCTCGGACTTCGACCCGAAAGGGAAGTCCGATTCCGAGATCATGCGTTTCTGTCAGTCCTTCATGAATGAGTTGTACCGCCATATTGGCGCTGATACAGACGTCCCAGCTGGCGACATCGGCGTGGGAGGCCGAGAAGTAGGATACATGTTCGGGCAATGGAAGAAGCTGACCAACCTATTCAACGGCGTCCTTACCGGCAAAGGTCTCACCTTCGGCGGTTCCCTGGCTCGCACCCAAGCCACCGGGTTCGGTTGCGTCTATTTTGCCGATGAGATGCTGAAGGACCTCAAGACCTCCTTTGATGGGAAGTCGGTGGTGATCTCCGGCTCAGGAAACGTGGCTATTTACGCCCATGAGAAGGTGACCCAGTTGGGTGGCAAAGTAGTAGCCATGTCCGATTCCAACGGATTCGTCCATGACCCTGAAGGGATCGACCTAGCAACCGTCAAGCGGCTCAAAGAGGTGGAGTTCAAGCGCATCAAGGAATACCTTATCGACTTCCCACGAGCCACCTACGTAGAGGGCTGCTTCGGCATTTGGAGTACAAAGTGCGACGTGGCTCTCCCCTGCGCCACGCAGAACGAGCTGGATGGGATGGCCGCAGAATTGCTAGTCAAAAACGGATGCATTGCCGTGGCGGAAGGGGCCAATATGCCCAGCACGCCGGAAGCGGTGGAGATCTTCCTGTCAAGTGGCGTTTCTTTTGGTCCAGGCAAGGCTGCCAACGCTGGTGGAGTATCCACCTCCGGTTTGGAGATGGCGCAGGATTCCCAGCGCGAGAGCTGGACCTTTGAGGAAGTGGACATGAAGCTGCACCGCATTATGGTGAACATCCATGCGGCAGCCAAGAACGCCGCTGCAGAGTACGGCACCCCGGGAAACCTGGTGAATGGAGCCAACATCGCCGGCTTTGCGAAAGTAGCAACAGCCATGATGGCGCAAGGGCTGGTCTAGACAGACCTGAAGCGAGGAAAGACAAGCCCGGCGGCTAGTGAGCAGCCGGGCTTGTTTCTATTTCGTCTCGATCAGAGGAGCTTGATTTCTTGAAAGCGCTTTCCTCAGATTAGAACGGTTGGGGTAATCCCAACTCGCTGGCGATAGCGCACAGATCTTGGGCTACCTTGGTATTGAGAGGGATGCCCTGGCGCTCCCGCAGCTCGTACTGCTCGTACTCTTTCTCGCCGTGGATGTAGATGCGTTCGTGGCCTTCCGCTTTAGGGGCTTCTTTCATTCGCCGCAGGAGGTCGTCCATGTCAGTTTTGAACTCCTCTTTGGGACGGAAACCGTCGATGCGCATGGCCCCAAAAAAGTGCCCCAAGTTGGAGGGGAGAGGTTTTCCCTGGGCGTCGGAAGGGTAGACCAGGTCTGAATAGGCCGCGCCAGCCAGAACCCCGCTAAAGATCTCTACAGCAAGCGCCAGGCCGTACCCTTTGTGTCCGCCGGTATCCTCCTCGGCTCCGCCCAATGGCAGCAATCCGCCGCCACGCCGCTCGTTGAGGTTCCGCAGAACCAAGGCAGCATTGTCAGTAGCGACCCCTGTCTCGTCGGTCGCCCAACTGAGGGGGATCGGCTTGCCCAGGCGTTCGTAAATCTCCACTTTCCCGCGCGGAGCAGTGGCTGTGGCCATATCCAGCACATAAGGCTTCTCCTGGCCGGCTGGAACTGCCAGGGCAATGGGGTTCGTGCCCAGTTTGGCATCCCGGCCGAAGGTGGGTAAGACCATCAGCAGCGAGTTGGTAGTGGAGAGACCGATCATCTCCTCGGCCAAGGCCATCATGGCGTAATAACCGGCGATGCCGTAATGATTGGAGTTTCGCACCGAGACGAAGCCCAGGAAATGGCCCCGCGCCTTCTCGATGGCCATCCGCATGGCCATGTAAGAGACCGGCTGACCCAAGCCGCCATTCCCGTCGAGGAGAGCGGTGGTGGGTGTCTCGTGTACTACCCAAGGCTTGGCATCAGCGCGCATCACCCCCTTGCGCAAGTTCTGGGTGTAAAAGCGCAGGCGGGCGACACCGTGAGAATCCACCCCGCGCAGGTCAGCTTCAACCAGCACCTCCGCCGTGATACGAGCATCCTCCGGTGGGACCTGCAAGGTTACCAGGACTCTCCGGCAGAAGGATCGGAGGCTCTCCGCAGGTATTAAATCAGGGATTGTGTTCAAGGATTCTTTTCTCCTTTCACTTCAGTGGCTGCAACGAATGCTCTGATTATAAAGAACGAGGGGCGAGACGCCTATCTGCACATAGGACGAAGCTGAACACCCGCGACCAAGTGCAGCTGCTTTTCATCGCCAACCCTTCTGAAAACAAAGTGGTGGGCTACTCGCGGTTAGTCGTGAATAGGCGTTTTGGGTCGCAAAAATGAAAACAAAGGTTAAAATAAACACGGAATCTCGAGGAGAGAGAAAGTCTTTCACGAGATCCTGATTTTACGAAACCAGTCTGTCATCTAGATGGATGAGAAAGGGAGAAAAAGTGAGAGAGGTTCGGTGTATCTTGGGGAGACGAGCGCTAATCGTTTTCCTGGTGTTTTTTGTAGCGGCGGGAGCTTTATTAGTAACGCCCGTGAGCGCCCAGTCATCAGCCAGCGGTTCACCGCCCCTCCTTCAGGTGGGGAGCGGCGATACCTGGACTGAAGTGAATATCGCAAAGAATCCAACAACCACCCCAACACATCGCATCGGAATCGCTATGGCAACCCTCCCTTCGAGGGATGTGCTCCTCTTTGGAGGAGTCACCAGCGGTACCCTTACTGCCCTCTACCTCGATGACACTTGGCTCTTCAACGCTGGCACCAAGAGCTGGTCTGAAGTGTCCACATCCCCCACACCGAACGCGCGTTTCTACCATGCTCTGGCCGCCACCCCGTCGGGGGCGCTCCTCTTTGGGGGAACTCCCAACAATACCTATACCAACCTCCTCGACGACACATGGCGCTTCAACTCCGCCACCGGCACTTAGGGCGAAAGCATTTTTAACACCTCTGCCCCAACCGCCCGTTATGGCCACGCCATGGCTGTCACCCCATCGGGAGATGTGCTCCTTTTCGGGGGTTTTGGAAGCAGTATGCCAACCCTCCTAAGCGACACCTGGCTCTTCAATACTTCAACCAATACCTGGGGCCAAATCACCGGCTCGACTACCCCAGATGCGCGCCGATTCCATGCTATGGCCGCCACCCCATCGGAGGCGCTGCTTTTTGGGGGACTGGGAAATGGGATGAATGTTTTCGATGATACCTGGCTCTTCGATAGCAGCACCAAGAGCTGGACCAAAGTGACTGGGCTCACCTCTGCCCCAACTGCGCGATATCATCACGCCATGGCTGCTACCCCATCGGGGGATGTGCTCCTCTTCGGAGGAGGTAGCGGGATCGGGCTCAACGATACCTGGCGCTTCAATACCAGCAGCCAGAGTTGGTCTGCAGTGCCTACAACTCTTAAACCGGAAGCGCGCGCCGAACACGCCATAGCCGCCACCCTTTCAGGGGTACTCCTCTTCGGGGGGAATGCGGGGGGGGATAGGTGGGGGAAATAATAGTGGCCTCCTCAACGATGACAGCGGCAGCCACCTTAACAGAAGCGGCGGCTACCTCAACGACACATGGTTCTATGGCCCAATACCCCCGGCCAGCTTGCCTGGCATAAGCCCATGGGCGGTAGCCCTTCTTTCCCTTGCCCTCCTGGGGGTGGGTGGCTGGTGGTTCCTGCGAAGGAGACACCTGGCCTGAAGGGAGTCATCTGGTGGGAAAGTTTCGGAAAGAATTGGGGATAGCCACCAATTATGAATTATGGAAATCAGTAGCTGTCCCCAATTGATTTGGCCAACATCCCGTCCGCACGCGGATTCAACGCTACGGTTGCTACCTGTTAGAGCGTTGTTCTTTCATTGATTTGTTGTCCGCGGTTCCTCGCAAAGACATGAGCGAGTGAAATTATGGCCTTTCAAAGATCTGACCTGGTCAATTTCTATTCTCATTTGCTGGGAGCGGTCGCGTCGCTGGCTGGCTATGTCGTGCTACTGAGCAATTCCTCCGGTTCGATCACAAAGATCGTTCTGTCCAGCACCTATAGCCTCTGTGCCGTCTTTCTCTTCACATGCAGTGCTGTTTACCATGGGCAGAAAGCCGCTGAAGACGAACAAAGCGCCTGGCGCAGGCTGGACCACATCGCCATTTTCTGCATGATAGCGGGAATTTATACACCCATTAGCTGTATTTACCTGGATGGTTGGTGGCGCTGGAGCATAATCGGTGCGCAGTGGCTGCTGGTCATTCTCGGGTTGGTTTTCAAGCTTGTATATTTACAAAGCACGCGCTGGCTGAACTCGGCGATTTACGTCCTGATGGGCTGGATGCTGCTGATTCCTTTGAAGCAGTTGTTGGCAGCAATGCCCTTGAACTCGGTACTGCTGCTTTTTGGCGGCGGCATTGCCTATACGCTGGGGGCGGCGTTTTATGCGATCAAGAAGCCCAATCCCTTCCCGGGCATTTTTGGTTTCCACGAAATCTTCCACCTGCTGGTGCTAGTTGGAGCAGCTTTGCATTACCTGGTGATCTATTCCGCCATCCAAACCCTTTAGGGACGTTGTTCAATTGTCAACTTAGCCCCCAAGGCGCTATGTTGATAGATGAGCTCAGCAGCTTTAGTCCGCCATGTTACGAGTCTCTCCCGCTCCATCCAGGCGGGCTTCCATCCCCGGCCTGTATCGGTTCCTTTTCATTTCAAGTGAATAACCTACCAGCCCCCCTGTCACCAAGGCGATGATGATCTAAAAGAATCTTGTCAGACCAGGAAAGCCAATGATCCCAAGGGTCTCGTTATCCTCAGACCGCCTTGCCTGCTCGATATGAGAAAGAGCCCCTTTGTCCAAGATAGATCGGGATTCTTTATGAATGAAATACTGACAATCAGCAACATCGAGAAAGAGAGCCGTTTCTCGATACCCCGCTCCATCGCATGCTGGAGAAGTCCAGGCAAATCAAGCTTGGCGAGTCTAGGAGGGGGATCAATGCAAGAGCGTCTGCATGAGTTAGTCAACAATTGAACAACGTCCCTGAGCTATGGCATTAATTGGGAGAGGGGAACCATTTGGAAACCCTCCGCTTGCCAGGCGCTGGTCGCCTCGCGGATCATCTCGGCCAGGTTATCGGTGCGGGTATGACCGATAGCCACAGCAAAGCCATCGCGCAACACGATCTCATGCAACACAGCCAACTGACCTCGTACGTAAGCAGGATCGTTCTCGTTGTCCAGAAAGACCTTGTTGGCAAGGGCGCGGGTTCCCACCTCGGCCGCTACTGGCAGAACCACCGATTCGCGGGAAGTGCGCGAATCGAAGAAAAAGAGATTGCGGGATTTTACATAGGTCAGGACAAAACGCATGGTGCGCTCATTCGCCGTTGCGATGGAACCCATGTGATTACTGACCCCAACCGCTCCTGGCGTATCCAGCAAATTCTTTTCCAACCGCTGCGCGACTTCCTGCTCGCTCATCGAGGTGAGGACCGTCTCATTCACGCCAAGGGCATTCTCCATCGGACAATGCAGGATGACTTCCTTTCCCTTGGCGATAGCCTGGTTGGAGATTTCCGAGCTGTGGCGCACACCGGGAAGAACAGCGATGGTGATTGGATCCGGCGAGTTGAGGAAGGGTTCCGCTTCGAACATGTTGTAACCGAAATCGTCAATGACAATGGCAAAACGGAATGAGGTGGGAATGGCAGCAGGGGACGGGGTAGGGGATTCCTCGGGAGGCTCGGACGGGGAAGGGGATTCGCTGGGCGTGGGGGAGGCTTCGGGAGGCTCAGACGGCGTGGGGATGGGAGTCGGAGTGGGAGTCGGAGTGGGAAGGGAAGGCGGAGGAGCCCAAAAGCCTGTCTTCGCCTGGCGGGCTTCGTGCTCCAAGACCAGCATTTCCTGTGCATAAAGGGTATCGGGCGACTGGGTGGCAGCCAGTGCCCTTCCTTGGCGCACCATCATTCCATTTACGGTCTCATCCCCCAGGAAAGCCCAACGAAGCAAGCGCCCTTCCGGGTCGTTGAGGGTGGTATCCTTTTCCAATAGAACGACCTTTCCTTCCACCAGATTCTTCAGCGCGGCAAGAGATTCAGTGTAGTTGTTTTCGCCGGGCTCGGGCGGCCGAATTCCCAGCAAACGCACTGTGAAAGGACCATCCGGCAACTGCGCCTGGAAGGTGCGGGGATCATCCACCTGGGTAACCAGGCCCAGGTCTCCGGGGAAAGAGAGGGTCACCGAGCGATTTGCCTCAGACCACGATACTTCCGCATCCAGCGCTTCGCTGATGAAGCGCACCGGCACCCATGTGCGATCGTAGCGGAGGAAAGGGGCGACATCCATCATGCGGCTTTGCTGGGGCGATCCAATGTCCCCCTGGATGACCAGCTCATTGGAGCCAATGGCGATGCGCAACCGGCGGCCGCGTTGGGTGATGGTGATGGTCCGGGTAGCGTCATCCCAATCGACTTGAGCTGCCAACGCTTCACTGACGAAGCGCACCGGCACCCAGGTTCGGCCGTTCTCGATAAAGGGAGCCGAGTCCAGGGGGCCAACCAGGCCGTTGATCACAATGGAGGGAGTGTCGACCAGGAGCTGTATGGTGGAGCGGGAACCAGCCGAAGTGGCCGGCAAGGTGACCCACAAGACCACCCCGATGATAACCAGCAAAGCAAGGATCACCCACAAAGACCTCCGGTCATACAACAATGACCTCTGCGGCTTGCGAGGCGGTCGAGTCCGTGTGGTAGAAATAGATGTTTGATTCATCGTCTGTGTTATCGTAGGTGAATCTAACAGGAGCCACAAGTGATGAACCGTCAGATCGTTTTATCAGGAGAATTAACGTACTGTGAGGAAAGGGAGGCGCCCAAATGCCGGTGATCCAATTCTACGCTGAGGAACGTCGCAACTTGACGAAAAGCATCCTGTTGATTGGGTTCTTCGTGGTCCTGATGGGGGCGTTCGGCCTTCTTGTGGATACCCTTTTTGAGATCACACCTTGGGCTACTTCCATTTTTCTCGGCATCGCCCTCTTGCAGGTCTTGGTTGGGCTGCTCTCCGGCCCCTCACTGGTGCTCTCCTCAATGGGAGCCCAGCCGATCCGTCCCGAGGAAGAAGCAGAGCACCTTGAATTGACCCATATCGTGGAAGAGCTGACCATTGCCTCCGGATTGCCCGCCCCGAAGATCTACTATCTGCCCGGGGAGAAAGGCGTCAACGCTTTCGCCACCGGTCTGCGCCGGGATCGAGCGTTCGTTTGTGTCACCCAGGGGTTGCTGGACTGCCTGGACCGCGAGGAGACACAAGGGGTGGTGGCGCACGAACTGAGCCACATCTTTCACCGCGACATGCTCTACATGACCTTGTTGTCCGCTATTCTGGGAGCGATGGTGATCGTCCAGGTGCTGGCCTTCACCGGTCTGCGAGGCGTTTTCAGCTTCAGCGACTCGGACAACCTCGGTGGTTGCCTGGCCGCATCCCTCTTTCTCTTGGTGGTTGGGGCACTCTCCACTCTATTCTCGCTGGTCGGGCGGCTCCTGGTGTTGGCTGTCTCGCGTTCGCGGGAATACCTGGCCGATGCCAGAGCGGTCGAGTTCACCCGCAACCCTTACGGCCTTTCCCGCGCCTTGCGAAATATCGCCGGACGGGAGAGGACGGTAGGCGCCGCCAATATCGCCACTGCCCATCTTTTCATTTCTGACCCTCTCGATAGAGCCGTGAACGAGCGTGAAGGTTTTTGGGCCAACATTCTCAGCACTCACCCACCCCTGGCACATCGCATTGCTCGCCTGGAAGGGATCCCAACGGAAGCCGTCCAGGCGGTCGCTGTCTCTTCGGGAGGAGAGACTCCTCCGTTATTGGATGGGCTTGTTTGGCTGGTGCGATCCGGGTCGCGCCTCTCCGATCTTGAGGTCAGCAACCTGACGGCGAGCGCAGGCTTCCCTTCCCAGGGCGAAAAGACACAAGCACTGCAGCGCTGGGGGAAGATCCTGACAGCTTACCGGAAAGAGCCCAGTGAGGAGGGGCGGAAAGCTGCTGAAGCAGCCCTGCAGGAAGCAGGCCTACCAGCTGCGGAAGCCAAACAGGCGCTTCGGGAGGCAATCGCAGCCGGCAAAGAGGAAAAGGAGGCAGCGCCTCCCCCCGGCGCGCTGGTGGTGGAGGCAGATGGCAGCGGCAACTACCGCTCTCTGGAAGAAGCTGCCAACAAGACAACCAGTAGCACCCCTATATTCCTCGGGGCTGGTCTCCACGTTATCGCAGCGCCGATGCGCCTGGACCGCCAGCTAACTTTGGCAGGCGCTGGACTGGAACGAACGCGACTGCTCTACAGCGGTCCGGATGCAGCAATCCTGGTGGTCGAGGGAGGCTCCATAAAAGCGGAGGGAATCTCCTTCGAACACGGGTTGGCAACTTGGGGCAGTGTCCTGGCGGCCGAGGGTGGGACGCTCCTCTTGGAGCGATGTTCCTTTCGGGGGGGCCGTTGGAATCCCCAGGAAGAGCGAGGGGGAGCTGGCCTCTCCGTATCAGGAGAAACGGCAGGCCGGGTGGCCGATTGCCATTTTCTGGTCAACCAGGGGAATGGGGTGGTGCTGGGAGGCAAGTCTCAACTGCTGTTCGAGAACAATACAGTGAAAGAAAACGGCTTGGCTGGTTTGGCTATCGTAGGTAGCTATGCCGGGATAGTCCGTGGCAACCGATTGCAGCACAACCAAGGGCCAGGGATCGTCGCAGCCGGGGATAGCAGACCCACCCTGGAGCGCAACTTCTGCCTGGGCAACGACCGGGACGGCATCCTCGTCCAGGGGCGAGCCGCGCCTTCGCTGGAGAGGAACCGCTGTGAAGGGAATCATGGCTTCGGCTTGCACTTCCGCCAGGAGGCCGGCGGCCAGGTTCGGGGGAACCGCTGCCGCAGCAACAATGGTGGCGAGCTGCGGGTGGAGGACCAAGCCAAACCGCAAGTGGAGAAACCGCAGTAAGCTTTCTGCCGCCACCTCGCTGCCAACTGGAAGCTGACCCGAGCGGTAAAACCTCGTTCCTGCCAATAAATCTGGAAAGCTTTGGCTGGGCGTATATAATGAAGGGGTAATGGAACCTAGTCTGTGGTTGTGGGCAGCGCCTTTAATCCTCATCGAGCTTGGCCTTCTTTTCGTTGCCTTGCGCGATCTCTTGCGCCGCCGTCCTCCTTATTGGGCTATATGGATGGCGGCGGTGATTTTTATTCAGATAATCGGTCCAGTGCTTTACCTGCTGATCGGACGCAAGGAGGACGATGGATCTCGCTATCCAGACCCGTGAGCTGAGCAAGCGCTACGGCCGCCACCTGGCCCTTGATCGGCTCTCCCTGGAAGTGCCCAGTGGGTCTCTCTTCGCTTTCCTGGGACCCAATGGCGCCGGGAAAACAACCACCCTGAAGATCTTGGCAGGACTCCGTCATCCCAGCGCCGGGGATGCGTTCATCCTAGGTTGCAGCGTACGCCGGGAATCATTTCAGACACGCTCGTTGTGCGGTTACTTGCCGGAGTCTCCAGCTTTTTACGGTTGGATGACAGGACGGGAATACCTGACTTACTCCGCTGGGCTGAGCAATGTGGGGGGCGAACGGCGGAAGGAGCGAGTGGAGTTTCTGCTGGAGTTGGTTGGCCTGCGAAAAGTACGAGAACCAATTCGCGCCTTCTCCCGCGGCATGCGCCAGCGCTTGGGAATCGCTCAAGCTCTGGTTCATGACCCTCCTGTGCTGCTGTTGGACGAGCCGACCTCAGCGCTCGATCCATTGGGCCGGAAAGAATTGTTGGAGACGCTGGCCTCTCTGCGTGGCGGTCCGACTATCTTTTTCTCCACCCACATCCTTGGAGATGCCGAGCGGATAGCTGACCGGGTAGCTATCCTGCAAGGCGGCCGCTTGTTGGTGCAGGAGAGTGTGGAGGATTTGCACCGGCGTTACTCCCGACGAACCATCCGGTTGGAAGTGGAAGGGGATCCAGTGGAGTTGATCGCCGCTTTGCGGCGCGAATCGTGGGCTTTGGAGGTACAACGAGAAGAGGGGTATTTGTCCCTCGCTACCAGCGATTTGCCGGCTGCCCAGAGGAGGATTCCCCAACTGCTGGTCGATAGCAAGCTATCCTTGCGGCGGATGGAAGCGAACGAGCCGACTTTGGAGGAGATCTTCATCCAAGTCTTGGAGACACCAAAGTGAGGGGGTTTGCTGCGCTCTGGGGGAAGGAGTGGCAGGAAACCTGGCGCTCCGGCCGTCTTTTTATCTTGGTCGCACTCTTCCTGCTGCTCGGCATCTCCTCACCTTTGGCTTTCAAGTTCCTTCCTCAGTTGATCCCCGCTGAATTAGCCGAAGCTTTCTCTACGCTGCTGCAACCGACCACCTCGGAAGTGATTGTCAGCCTCTTTAAGAACCTCAGTCAGTTGGGTATCCTGGTGTTGATCCTTCTGGCCATGGGTGGAGTAGCGGAGGAGAAATCCCGTGGTCAGTTTGAACTGATCCTGGCCCGGCCTGTATCCACGGAAGCAGTAATCTGGGCCAAGTTCGCTGTCTGGGCGCTGCAATTGGTCCTGGCGCTTGTCGTGGTATTGGGGTCTTTCACGCTTTATACGCATTCCCTTTTCCCGCCGGGGCCTTCTCTTCTGGCACTCTCGCAGGGGGGTATGCTCTTCTACCTCTTCTGCTTGTTGGTCTTGGCTTTCACTTTACTTGCCGGCACGCTTCTGCCGACCAGCTTGTTGGCTGCCCTGCTCTCGGGAGGAGTCTTCCTGGCCCTGTCTTTTCTTCCCAACCTGGGTTCAGCTTATGCTCGCTTCGCTCCATCCTCTTTGTTGGAAGGGGCTAGCCGCGTCGCTATTGGCGCATCCTCTTGGGGAGTCTGGTGGGAAAGTGCAGCGGTAACGGCCGCGCTTATTCTTCTCTCTAACCTTTTGGCTGTCTGGGCTCTTCGTCGACAGGATATTTAGTCTCGTCTCCTTGAAGCGGGATAGCCAGCCTCGTACAATTCGACCATGGAGACAGAAAACCCACACATCAAACGCAAATACTTGGTCACCTGTTTTGCCTGCGTCATTCGCGGTCAGGAGATCCTGCTGGTTCGACAAGACCGGGGCTACTGGAAGGATCTATGGGTGATTCCGGGGGGGAGCCTGGAGTTGGGAGAGACGCTGGAGGATTGTGCCCGGCGCGAGGTCTTGGAGGAGACCAACGTGCAGGTTCAGGTATTACAGCAAACCGGCACCTATCTCAGCTACGACCCGGACACTTCTTTCGAGAAACAAGTGGTCTGCGTCGCTTACCTCGCTCGTCCTGTCGGAGGCCAGCCATCCGCGGCCAGCGATGCACGGGAGGTACGATGGACCGACCTCGGTGAGGTGAACGCCTTGCGTGAGGTGGGTAAACTGCCGGACTTGGTAGCTCGAATCGTCGATGACGCGCGCATTCGTGCCAAAGAGTGGTGGGATCGCTAACACCCACTGGGAAAGGGAAAGAAGCGCGCCTGTCGCGTAGATCCAATCATCGCATTGCGGAAGGCCGCATAGGGATAGCCACGTTTTCCTGATGGAATTGACGGCGATTCACTCGAGGCACTGAAGGGATTGGCTGAGGAGGATGGATTCGAACCACCGTAAGCAGATCCAGAGTCTGCTGTCCTGCCGCTAGACGACTCCTCAAGCTCCTCGCTATTTAAGCTGGAATGACCACGATGGTCAAGCAGGGCCAAGGCGACGACGATTCCAGCAGATCAAATGGCCATCGTTTGCTGCAGGAAGCGCCAAACAAAAGCGCAGAGAATCTCTCCTACTTGGGTTTTACCTGCACGTAATCGAAGCTGGCTTTTACGCCCGCCCAGGTCCGCAAACCAGCCATCCCGGCGCCGCGCCAGGTGTCCGTAAAGCTGAGCAAGACCTTTCCGTCGATCTTGATGATATGTTGGTTTCCCACCACGCTGATGGAGATGGAATGAGAGCTGTTCAAGGATGCGGCGATCTCCGGCGGCATGTCCACGCTCTGGAAGGGGTTCGCTTCGTAGCCATTGGTGACCTTGCGAACGACAAGCTTGTTCCCCAATCCCTTATCAAATTGGAAACAGTAGCCGGTCACCCCCGGGTTACTGGTCCCGGCTACTCCGTCGCTACGGTAGTAGATGCCATAGCCGTTCCCCGCGGAGAGCGTCGCCTGGGCGGTGATCTCGTAGTCTTTCCAAGTCAGATTGCCGAAGGCGATGCGATTCTCAGTGTTGGGATTGATTGGGCTGAGGGAGCCGCCGGAAACTGACCAGGATCCGATGAGAGGATTCAGCCGGTCGCTGGTATCGAAGTTGTTGTCATAGAGGTATTGAGTGGATCCTACACCAGCGCTGGTTTGTACCAAGGTGCTGCTGAAAGTGATGACAGTAGCGTTGCGGTCGCGGGCGGTCAGGCTGATCACGTAGGCGGCCGGCCAGACAGTGCCGGTAGGGGTTCCGGCGATGTTGCGGGTGACTTTCTCCCAACTGTCGAGAAAGCCGTGACTGCCGCTTGAAGCAATCAGAGGGACGCCGTTTCCCCAGTTTTCAGTTAGCGCGATAGGGAAACTCCCGGTGTCGGCGCGGAATGCAGCCAGGGAGGTGCGCAGGGTTTCAACTGAAGTATAGGCGGCAGCAATCTGAGCTTTGCCTTGGAAATCTACATAGATGATGATAGCAACACTGGCCAAAATACCGATAACTGCAATAACAATGATCAGTTCGATTAAGGTAAACCCGTTTTCTCGCATGGTCGCTATCCTCTCTGACAGTATAACAGATGAGACAAACTGCTTGAGCCTTTCTCTTGCATTCCACAGTCTCTGTCCTACAATCGGGAACAAAAAGGAGCAAGGCTCTTGACTGACGATCGTATCGCTGCGTTGACTGCGCTGCGCGAGCACGTTCACAATGACCTTCTGAGCTCGCACATGGCAACTGCAGAAGCTGTATCGCGGGCGATCGCCCGGGACACAGCGGAGAATGAAGAGGTCTGGGGGGTGGCCGGCCTTCTCCACGATCTGGATGCTGAAGAGAACGATGCTCGGCGAGACAGCGAGGAGGGCTTTGGGGCCATGCGAGGAGTTCGCGGGAAGCTGGGGCTCTGATCACCGGAGGACAAGGAAGAGGATTCGGAGGCAGTCCCGGCTGGCCGGCCATTATCCGCAGCTTCAGCCCCAACGCCAAGCTGTTCCTGATCAGCACCTTCTTCGGCTCGATCAATTGGAGCATTTTCTCCCTGGTGTTCAACCTCTACCTTTACGGTCTGGGCTATAAACAGGACTTCATTGGCCTGCTGAACGGGGTTCCTGCGGTGGCAGTCCTCCTGCTGGGGATCCCTGTCTCCATACTGGCCGTACGCACCGGCTTTCGCAAGCTGATCCTGATTGGATCAGCCTTAACCCCCTTGGCCGCGCTGGGTATCGGCCTGGCCAGTCAGCCAATGTGGCTCTTTTTTTTCGCCTTGCTCAGCGGGGTAGCCTCCACTTTTTCCTGGGTGATCGCCACCCCGATGTTGATGGAGAACTCCACAGAGAAGGACCGCATTTATCTCTTTTCCATCAATTTTGCTCTGATGATGATCTCCGGATTTGGCGGGAGCCTCTTGGCTGGATACCTGCCGGAGATCCTGGGATCGCTATGGGGGGTTAGCGCTACCTCGGTTCTTCCCCTGCGGGTAACTTATCTTACGACGGTTGTCTTCGGGATCCTCGCCTGGATCCCTATCTTATTCATGCGCGAGATCAAGCCGGTAGCGCCAAAGCTTTCCCTGCGCGGCCTGCGGTTGGTCGACCCCAAGGTATTCACCAAGCTGATCCTTCCCCAGGCCATCATCTCGTTGGGAGCGGGCGCGATGGTGGTTTTCTTTCAGCTCTTCTTTAACCTGCGTTTCCAGCTTGCCCCGGGTCAGATCGGTGTGCTTTTTGCCCTCTCCTCGTTGGTCAATGGGGTGATCGGCCTCATGGCGCCGGCTTTGGCGATCCGTTTTGGGAAAGTCCGGGCTGTCGTCTACACCGAACTCGCTTCACTTCCCTTTCTCGTGATCCTGGCTTTCTCCGGTAACTTCGCCCTGGTGGTGATTTCCTACTTCATTCGCGCCGCCTTGATGAACATGGGCTCGCCTCTTTACACCACCTTCGCCATGGAGCAAGTGAAAGAGGAGCAACGGGCTACCCTCAACAGCCTTTTCGCCATGGTTGGCAGCCTGGGGCGAGGTGGGCTGGGGCCGCTCATCTCGGGGTATCTTCAGGTGGGCTCGGGGTTTTCGTTGGCATTTTCCCTCACGCTGGTTTGTTATATCGTCGCAGCGGTGATGACATTCCTCTTCTTCCGTCGCAGTGAGCCATATCCAAGAAGTACGCGCACGGATAGAATGTAACAAGTGGATCCTGAAGGGCGGTGAGCAAGTGCGTTGTTTGATCGTAGGAAACGGTACAGCCGGAGTGAATGTGGCCAAATCCTTGCGCGAGAAGAGGACAGACATGGAGATTGTTCTTCTGACGCGGGAAACGGATCCCTATTACCCGCGGCCGATGCTGGTAGAGTTCCTGGCCGGCGCGGTAAAGGAAGAGCGACTGCCCTTCTATTCAGCATCCTGGTATCAGCAACGGCGAATTGAGGTGCGCACGGGGATAACGGTAGAGGGAGTCGATCCCTCTCATAAGTCGGTTCGTTTGCACGACGGCGCTACCCTGACTTATGACCAATTGGTATTGACCTCCGGCAGCAATGCTTTTCTCCCCCCGATCGAGAACAACCGTCTCCCCGGCGTATTCACCTTGCGGACCTTGGAGGATGCCCGGGCGATTCTTCGCTGGATGACCAACGCAAAGCAGGCCGTCATCGTCGGTGGGGGGTATCTGGGATTGGAAGTCGCCCACAGCTTGAAACGAACTGGGTTGGAGCGGGTCGTAGTGCTGGAGACTTCTTCTCGTCTTCTTTCTCGGCAATTGGATGAGGAGGGGGCAACCCTGCTTCAACGACTGCTCGCCGAGATGGGAGTGGAGGTTTGGCTGAATGCTTCTTCACAGGCTTTCTTCGGTTCAGGCAAGCTGGCTGGCCTGGCTATGGTCGACGGGCGCCGTGCAGCCGCTGAACTAGCCATTGTTTCTACCGGAGTTCGTCCTGAGATCTCCTACCTGGAAGGCTCCGGGGTGGAAACGAAGCGGGGCGTCCTGGTGGACGATCGTTGCCGCACCAACCAGCCGGATGTCTATGCCGCGGGCGATGTCGCTGAATGGCGCGGTCAACTGTGGGGGATCATCCCGGCTGGACTGGCGCAAGCGCCAGTAGTGGCAGCTCAGATTGCCGGCGAGGATCTGCTTTTTCACGGCATTATTCCCTCCAATACTTTGAAAGTAGTGGGGGTTGATCTGGCCATCTTCGGCGAGGCCAATCCACAGGATCCGGATTGCCAACAGGTGCGGGTGGAGAACCCACAGGGCAGAAGTTATATGAAGTTAGTCCTGCGTGACCATCATGTGGTTGGCGCTATTGCCCTGAACATGAGAAAGGTACAGGCGAAACTGGCTCATCTCGTCTCGCAAAGCGCCATGATGGAGCCGGATGAGGCCAGGCATTTGCTGGAAACCAATCTTCCTAAGAAAGGAGGAACAAAGATGAAGAAATATCGTTGCACAGCTTGTGGCTATGTTTACGATCCGGAGATCGGAGATCCGGACGGAGGCATTGCCCCTGGCATCGCTTTTGAAGCCTTGCCCGATGATTGGGTCTGCCCTGCTTGCGGTGTAGGCAAGGACATGTTCGAAGAAGAAGGGTAAGACGAGGTTTCCTAGAGAAGAAGCGAGGAGGCAACTGAAAGGTTGCCTCCTCGAAGTTATATTTCACTGAATATAGGAGGTTCACACTACAATGCTCTTTTGGTAGGACCGGGCGAGGTATGCCTTGCCCTTATGGGAAGAGATGGAGCAGCAGCAAGTCGAATATGAAAAGACTAGCCGAGGTGCTGCTGAGGGATCGAGGGGATGCGGGCGGTAATGAGAGCCAAGACCTCGCCAAAGTTGTCTTCTGTGCAGTAAAGACGAGCCATCGTTGTCAGAGGGCTGCGCAAGCTGATCACGCGGCGCTTTTCATGGATCGCTACCTTGCGGACCAAATCCCATTCGATCGAACTGCTGCCTTGGTTGAAGTCTTGCGCCAAACCAAAGAGGGCGCCTACCATCAGACTAATCAAGCCGCCGTAAGCGGGTCGCAAAAGCACCCCACGGCCTTCGCTGAGGGTGAAGGTAGCGTGGAACCCACGGCGATAAATCAATGACAATAGAAGAAGGATGGCAGTGAAGAGGCCCAGGAGGATTAAACCAACCACCAAGCTGAGGGGAACCATCTGCCATTTGGTCAGCCAATCGCCCAGTATCACCAGGATAGCCAAAATGGGGACCGCCAGTTTATAGTAATCCCAGATGATGAAGGGATTAAAGAGGATGGGAATCGGAAAGGTCCAGGCAAGGGCTTTCCCGGGCGGCTTGAGCGGCTCAAAATTGCGGAAGGGGGTAAGAATCATAACAAGTCTCCTTTTAGTTGGTCCCTGGCTCGGAGCTTCCAGTATTCGTAGCGACCGGAGTGATGTCCATGCCCAGGACTTTCATCTGGGTCCGATGTAGGGGTTTGTAACCAAGCTCGGCAAGTTCAGGAGTGGGTAAAGAGGCTTCCTCGGGTTTGTCCGAGATGCAGAAACAGAGGACACCAGACTGCTGAAGAGTAGAAATGCCAGTTGCCACTTCCTCTGTGAGGCAGATCTCGTCTGTCAGCAAGCGAGAGGCAGGGACATCGTCCGGGAGCCAGTCCATGAGGCGGCAGGTAGCCAGGTATTCCTGGCGGCGGAAGCGCTTGAAGGGGGTCGGATCCCCCTGCTGTATTTTGGCAAAGACTTCCTGGTGGACAGTGATGACAGGATGATCGCCTTTTTCCCGTCGCAGTGTCAAATCACAATGCCGAGCAAAAGCTGAGAAATGGGAAAGGGAGCCGTTGTGCAGATCAGCGCGAAATACACTCTCCGGGTACACCTCGCTCATCAGCATCAGACAAAGGTAGGCCACCAGATCCTGATTGTCTCCAGTAAAGGAATGGAAGGAGGGTTGGTTGAACTCCTGGTAGATCTTCCGAAAAGAGCTTTCATCGAACCGCTTCCCCAAGGCGTCCTGCACTGTGCTTCGGACCCCCTCCAGGCGCGCCTCGTCCAAGGGATGGTCGTTTCGCCCTCGAGCGCCGATGGCGGTCTTGTCAAAGTCGATTACTGCAGCTACCTCATCTCCCAACGGTCCTCCTTGCGGCGCCCCAGCCTCCAGGAATCTGGGCAAAGCCGACCAGCGATTGGATAGCCAAAGTGACCCCTCCTGCTGCAAAGATGGGGGGACGGACCGATTCTCATCTGCCAAAAAGGCGCGACCTGGCCACCCACTGGCCGAGATCAGATGGCGGAAAGCCTGGCCATCGAGGAGATGAGTGTCTCCCAGATAGAGCAACCCCCCCAGTGGGCGAGCGCCTCGCAATGCCTGGGCTTGGGTGAGAATCGCCAGGACAGCTTTGGCATAGGTTGACTCGCTCTTGCGGGGAGGTGGAAAAGAAGGCAGACCGAGCGTTTCGGAGATGGAAGGCCAAGCCGGCAAGCGGCGGTCAACAGGTTCCAGGCTGCGGAAGACGATTTGATCGTCGATCCAGTCGCTCAAGGAAGCACGGGAGCGGAGAATACTCAACCCAAGTATCCTTGAGCCAAGAGCAATTCCGCGTTTAGCAAAGCCGCTCCAGCCGCTCCCCGCTGCAAGTTGTGACCCAGGAGAGTGAACTTCCACTCCAATACCGGACACGGTCGCAGGCGCCCCACGACCACGGTCATGCCGCGGCCTTCATCACGGTCGAGGACGGGCTGAGGTCGATCCGGTTCCTCACGCAGGAGGATCGGCGGACGCGGAGCGCTGGGAAGGCTGAGTGCTTGAGGCAAAGCGATGAATTGCTCCAGCGCTTCAGCCACACTGGCCAGTGAGATTGCCTTGCGCTTGAGACGGACGGAGACGCATTCCAGGTGACCAGAGCGTACTGCCACACGGTTGCAACTGGCGCTGAGAGAAAAGGGCGCTTCTTCCAACTTCCCCCCAAGCAGTTTTCCCAAGATTCTCTTCGGTTCGTTCTCCAGCTTTTGTTCTTCCCCAGCGATGTATGGAATGACATTGTCGAGGGAATCAAGTGAAGGCACTCCCGGGTAGCCGGCGCCGGAAAGGGCTTGCATGGTCGTGACCATCACCGCATCCAGGCCGAAACGGTCTTGCAGCGCTTTGAGGACGATCACCAGCGAGGCTGCCGAGCAATTCGGGTTTGTAACCAGCAGTCCCGTCCAGCCACGTTGCCGGTGCTGCTCTTCAAGCAGGGAGAGGTGCTCCGGATTCACCTCAGGGACCAGGAGGGGCACATCCGGATCGCCACGGTGAGCGGATGCATTGGAAGAGACGGCAAAGCCGGCTTGAGCGAATTCCTCTTCCACTGGACCGGCAACCTCACCGGGTAAAGCGGAAAGGATCAAGCGGCAGCCGCGGAAACTCTCTGGCCGGCACGGGACTGCCTGCAACCTGGCCACATTGGCCGGCATCGTCGCGGAGAGGCGCCAATGGCAAACCTCGCCGTAACGTTTCCCCTCCGATCGATCGGAAGCGGCGACTGCGTCAAGCTCAAACCACGGATGATCTTGCAGTAATTGCACGAACTGCTGCCCGACCATGCCGGTGGCGCCGAGGACGCCAACTTTCAGGCGGCTCATCGGTTTGCCTCCCCGCTCAATCCAGCCAGTCCGAGATCCTGGTGAATGGCTCGCACGGCCCGGTCGGTTTCCTCCTCACTGACCACCAGGGATAGGTTGTACTTGGAGGAACCCTGGGCTACCGAGATGATGTTGATTCCTCGATTTCCCAAAGCGCCGAAGACCTTCGCGCCAATCCCCGGCGTGTCTTTCATCCCGGCTCCCACCACTGCCAGGATGGCTACTGCATCTTGTGACCAGATCCGTTCCACATTCTGACGGGCGCGCTCGGAGGCGAATCCGGCCTCCAGGGCACGGAGAGCCCGTTCACTGGCTTCCTGAGGTATAACAATGCAGATGTTCTGCTCAGAAGAGGATTGACTGATCATCAGTACCGAGATCTCCTGGCTGGCTACGCAGGCAAAGAGCTTGGCAGCGATGCCTGGCACTCCGATCATTCCTTTTCCTTCCACCGTCACCTGACAAAGACCTTGGATAGAAGTGATCCCCTTGACGGGGATCTCGCCTGCCTCTTCTTTCTCGACACGCGTCCCAGGGTGGTCGGGATGGAAGGTGTTGAGGATCCGCAGGGGGATCCCTCGCTGCACCGCCGGCAGGATGGTTTTGGGGTGCAATACTTTAGCGCCGAAGTAGGAGAGCTCAGCAGCTTCTCCGTAGGAAATGCGCGGCAGCGTACAGGCTTCTGCCACGACCCGGGGGTCAGCCGTCAGCACCCCGTCTACATCGGTCCAGATCCAAATCTCAGCAGTATCCAAGGCAGCTCCGAGAATGGCCGCCAAGTAGTCGCTTCCACCTCGTCCGAGAGTGGTCGTGGTCCCTTCTCGGGTAGCGCCGATGAAACCGGTCACTACTGGGATCTCTCCAAGCGCGAGGATCGGCGCAAGCATGCTCTGACTGGCCAATCGCGTTTCCTCCATCAAGGGAGAGGCGTTGCCGAAGTTGTCGTCTGTGACCACCAAGTGGGTGGATTCTACGACCTGGGCGGGGAGACCGCTCTCCACCAACGCAGCTGCCAAAAGTCGAACGGAGAGGCGCTCACCGGTGGATGCCACCGCATCCATTCCGCGATTTGTAACCTCACCAAGTACATAGATGGCCTGACAAAGGCTCTCAAAATCGTTCAGCAAAGCATCCAGCTCCCACAGCAAGGAAGCGCGCCGGCTGGGATTGGCGACCAATGCTTCAGCGGCTTGGTGATGTGCAGCGCGGAGCTCGCCTGCAACCCGGCGGAAGGTGGCTCCGTCGCGGTGGGCCGCCTGTCTGGCGGCAGTCAGCAGGCGGTCGGTAACCCCGCTCATGGCGGAAGTGACCAGCACCAAACGACGGTTTTCTTGGGCAAGCAGGTGTGGCAATTCGCCCGCGCGGAAGCGGCGAACGATCTCCACCACCTGAGCAATGGCGGTGGCTCCGCCAACTGAGGTTCCGCCAAACTTCATAATGATCAAGACAATGCTCCTGCCAGCGCCAGTTTCACGGCTTCCAAGCTGGCCTCGATTCCCTGTGGAGGGTTGGCGAAAGCCGGCCGGATCCCCTTTACCCGGCTGAGATGATAATCGATAGTATTTTCCGGATCTTTCAGTAGATGACCGGTGAGGATGGCTAGCACTGACTGGTTTGCCTTGATCAAGCCATCTTCACGCAGGAGGCGCGCCCCCGCTAGGGCTGCAGCAGAGGCCGGTTCACAGCCTATTCCAGCTCGGTCTACCCGGGCTTTGGCATCCAGAATCTCCTGGTCATTGACTTCCACCACGACGCCATCAGTGGCGCGGATCGAACGTACCGCGCGGGGGAAGCTGATCGGGTTGCCAATGCGAATGGCTGTGGCCAAGGTTTCCGGTTTGATTTGGGGACAATCCCGAAAGCCACCTTGAAAGCTCTGGAAAAATGGATTGGCGCCGTGAGCTTGCACTGCGGCCAACCGAGGCATCCGAGATACCCAACCTAATTCCTTCAACTCCAGCAGAGCTTTTCCAAAAGCGGAGGTGTTGCCAAGATTGCCAGCCGGAAAGACGATCCAATCCGGCGCTTGCCAACTTCGCTGCTGCAGGGCTTCGAAGATGATGGATTTTTGTCCCTCCACGCGAAAGGGATTCATCGAGTTCAGCAGGTAGATGCCCAACTCTCGGCAAACGTCCTGTACCAAATGCATGGCGGCGTCAAAGTCACCTTGCACTTGGAAAACGGTGGCGCCGTAGGCAAGCGCCTGGGCCAACTTGCCGTATGCGATCGCCCCCTCAGGAATGAAGATCAAGGCCTTCAAACCAGCCAAAGCCGAATAGGCGGCCAGCGAGGCTGAGGTGTTGCCGGTTGAGGCGCAGGCCACTGCCCGCGCGCCTAAGCGTACGGCTTGGGTCACCCCAACGGTCATCCCGCGGTCTTTAAAAGAGCCGCTGGGGTTCTCCCCCTCGTGTTTGCACACCAGATCCTCGATCCCCGTCCAAAGGGCGAGGGAATGGCTGCGGTAAAGGGGGGTATTTCCTTCCGGCCGGCTGACGATTCCCTCCAATGGAGCAGAGGAGATCAACTCACGAAAACGCCAGACGCCACTTCCTGCAGCGCCTTGACGCTCGGCCAAACGCTCATCGAAGAGAGCCGTCGAGAGCTTTCCTTTCAGCGCCTGTAGATCGTGGACGACATCCAACAAGCCGCCGCAATTGCAGTCATGGCGCACCTCGTTTTCCGGGTACACGCTTCCACACTTGATACAACGCAGTATTATTGTCTGCATGGCTGTCAAACCTCCACGAAAAAAGGCCGCCGAAGTGGAACCTTCACCTTCGCAGCCTTCCCGATGGGACGGAACGTACAGGATCTACGGAGGGAAGTCAACGGCCGGGGAAGGGGTTCGTGCTAGGATAGCGGCACCCAGGAGTGTTTGTTATTGGAACGGACAGTTCAATAACAAGCGGTGACAAAATAACATGCAACCGCAAGATACCAGGAAGGAACGACCGGTGCGCAAATTTCACAACAGTGGTGGGGCTTGGAGAGGTTTTTTGGCTGGATTTCTGGCAGCCGCCTTTTTTCTGGGAGGCTTCCCACCACCTCTCCTGGCTTTCGTCGAAGACCCCGGAACAGGTTGGGGGACCACCTCCTCGGGGTCGCCGGAAACGTCCAAAGTGGACGCTGCGCTTCTGTCGCCCTCAGGGGAGGAGCCTTTGGCCTATCTGGTGTATGTAATGGGGGAGGATGGTGCGGACCAGATCGCCAATTCTTCCCAGGAAGAAGCAGCTCGTCAGGGATCATCTCCCAAGGAATCCAAGCTGGCCAGCCGGGTGGCCCTGATTGACGCCTTGCAAGCGGTGGCTGCGCAAACACAGAGCAGTTTGCTGACACTTCTCGCCGAGCGGCAAAGAGCTGGCCGGGTGACTGAGTTTCGCTCTTTTTGGATCAGCAACCTGGTATTCGTTCGTTCCGATTGGGACACCCTTTGGGTGATCGCTTCACGCCCTGAAGTGAAGCGGATCGCCCACAATCCGCGCATCACCTTGGAGCTGCCGAGGATTGACGAAAAAACCGGAGACGAAAATGCATCGACTTTCAGCCTCCTAAACGAAACCGGAACCGCTTCTCCGGCGCTCACGGAAATTGGCTGGAATGTCGCCATGGTTGGCGCCCCGGCAGTCTGGGCGATGGGCTACCGAGGCGAGGGGATCGTTGTGGCCAGCATTGACTCCGGGGTAGATTGGACCCATCCTGCTTTGGCACGCAAGTTCCGCGCTTATGATCCAGCCAATCCGCAAACCCCCCGCCCTGACCTGCTGGCTTGTTCATGGTTCGATGCCACCAGCGACCAGTCGGATACCCCGCGCGATACCCTTGGCCACGGCACCCACACGATGGGGACCATGGTTGCTTCTGATCCTCAAGGCGGTCACCAGTATGGGATAGCCCCCAACGCCCGTTGGATCAGCGCTGACGCTTTCGGCGACGAAGAAACCAGCGCTGTCGAACTGCTCAGTTGCGGACAGTGGATCCTGGCTCCTGGCGGCGACCCGGGAATGGCTCCGGATATTGTTTCCAACTCCTGGTCCTCCGATGAGGGGGTCGATCCCTGGTTTCGAGATATGGTCCGTGCCTGGCGTACAGCCGGGATCTTCCCTTCCTGGTCCATCGGCAATTACGGCCCGGCTCCGGGAAGCGCCTGTACACCGGGGACGTACCCGGAGTCTTTTTCCAGTGGGATGGTGGACCGTGATAGGCTCCTGCAATTTAAGTCCTCGCGTGGTCCCTCTTTGTGGGAGGAGATCAAGCCGGAAGTGGTCGCTCCTGGAGTGGGAAATCCTTCAACGATCCCGGGTGGCGGGTATTCTTCCTCCTATGCGGGGACCTCAATGGCCTGCCCGCACACCTCCGGGGTAGCTGCCTTGCTCCTACAGATCAACCCAACCCTCAGCGCCACTGCTTTGGAACAGCTCCTCCTGGAGACTGCCCAGCCACTCACGAGCGCGGAATACCCAATGGTTCCCAACAACGGTTTTGGTTGGGGATTGATCGATGCTCGGGCGGCAGCCGTCACCTTGCTGTCGTCCGTGACCTTGATCACTCCGCGGGGGGGCGAGCAGTGGCCGATCGGCGTCCAGCAAAAGATCCGCTGGTCGGCTCCCGGGGTGACTGGCTCAATGCGAATTGAGATCAGCCGTGAGGGGGCAGCTGGTCCTTGGCAAATCCTTTTCGCCGAGACGGCTAATGATGGGGAAGAAAACTGGTTTGCCTCTGGCTTGGCTTCTCCCAATTGCCTGATACGGATCAGTGTCCTGAGCGCTCCGTCCCTGCAAGACATTTCGCCGAGCTCCTTCGCCTTGGTCGAACGGCGAGTGCAGTGGGAAGCTCCGCAGGGAGGAGAAGCTTGGGAGGAGGGGAGTCAGAATGAGCTTGCCTGGACTTCACAGCACTTGGAGGGGACAGTCCAGTTGGAGCTGAACCGGGCTGATCCGGAGGGTTTCTGGGAGGTTCTCTTCCGAGGTTTGCCGGCTTCCGGGAGCATCACTTGGCTGGTGACCGGACCAGCCTCGCCCCGCTGTCGTTTTCGCGTGCGGGGAGAGGCGGAAGGGGAATCGAAAGTAGAAGCTCTTTCCGGCCTCTTGGCCATCATGCAAAAAGGTCAAAGAAGTTTCCCCCTCGGTTTATTAACCGGTTGGAACATGATTTCGTTGCCCCTTCAAACGGCGAGCCCTTCACCGGCAGAAGTATTCGCCTCCCTCGCGCCGGGCTGGCGACTGTACGCCTGGGATGCAGCCATCGCCCGATATCGCGGCCAAAGCGAGGTTGCCTTGTCCGGGGGAATCGCTTTTTGGCTGAAAAGTACTGGTACGGTTACTTATCCGATCGTAGGTATGATCCGGACCATGACTCCCTGGGCGATCGACCTGCAAAAGGGCTGGAACTTGATCGGGAATCCCTATGAGTTCCCAGCAACGCTTGGGTCTTCAGGGTTGCCCGCATGCCGTATCTCGTTTCAGGGAGAGGAGGTCAGTATGGCTGAGGCTGCAAACCGGGGCTGGCTAGAGTTTCCTTTATTCCGTTGGGAAGGGGTTGAATACCATAGTCTCACTAGCGAGGACGCGATTTTTCCCGGTTGGGGTTGCTGGTTGAAAACTGCACGTGATGGGCTGACACTAGTGGTAATCCGGCCTTAATCCTGCCCTCAAGCGAAAGGAAGAGCACAGATCGGGCAGGAATGAAGGGGAAAGAGTGATTCGTCTGTGCTACCATCAGACAAATCCGATGAATTGCAATAATGGCCCCACATCCTTTCACCGAGTCCTTTCGATCACGCTGGCAACGCTCTTGCTGCTGGCGATGGGTCCTTCCTTGCCGGCCGGCGCTGTTCAGCGAGGGTATGTTTCCGATCTGGAAGCCAACCTGCGTTCCGGTCCAGGCACTGACTACATGCTTCTTTACACTCTTCCTCAAGGGACCGAGTTTCTGATCAATGATCAGTTGGAGGATAACCAGGGAGACCTCTGGTATGCCGTTTTTGTCCCTTCGGTGGACCTGGAGGGCTATATCGCGTCTTGGTTGGTGACCCTGATCGACACTCCTGCCACCAGCCAACCCAGCGGCGCCCAGGGGTTCGTTAACAGCCCCGCCAACCTTCGAGGTGGACCCGGCACATCCTTTGAACGCATCACCTCGCTGGATGCAGGCACTCCTGTGGTGATTCTCGGCTCAGCCTGGACTGTAGACGAAGAGCTTTGGTATCAAGTACAGATGCCGGACGGGGAGGCCGGTTGGATGTTCTATGACCTGTTGGCGGTAGCTGCTGACCTGACCCGTACACCTACAGACCTAGTGGGTAGCTTGGTGCGTTTGAAGGCTGATACCCCTTTTCGAGCTGGACCAGGGAAGGAGCATCGCGCCGATTCAAACCTGCCGGCCGGTGCTGGGGGACGAGTCACCGGGCAAGCCGTCGACTGGCGGAAGGATCTTTGGTTGCAGGTGCAGCTTTTGGATCAACGAAGCGGCTGGGTGATGCAGGAGCAAGCCGAGAAGACCGATTCCTGGCCACTGGCAATGGTAAAAGATATCGCCTGGAAGCTTGAAGAAGGCGTCCTGCTTTTGATTATTAGCGGAAATGGGTATCTCACCGGCAGCCCAACCCTACTGGCCAATCCCGATCGAATCGTATTGGACCTGCCCTACGCCACTGCTACCAGCAGTGCGGCTCTTTTCTCGATTAAAGTGGGAGACGTACTGCGAGTTCGCCTGCGAACTCTCGACAACAATCGCGTGAGGCTTTTCGTGGACATGAAGCGCCCTCTGAGCTTTTATAAAGCAGAATCCTTGCCGGGCCAGATGATCGTTGGAATACGAGTTGATTCACCGCACCTGGTGGTGGAGGGGGAGGAACTTCCCCAGAGTGTCCAATACCAGGAAGTGGGACCCACCTTTTACCTGCCACTCTCTGCCTTGGAACAGTCTCTGGGCACCCAGTTAGAGGTGGATGTCAAACAGAAGGTTGCCTCGTTGGCCTACGGAAGCAAAACCTTTTTCTTCGCTGCTGACGACCGGCGGACCTTGGTGCGCGAAGGCAATGCCACATCGATTGTCGGATTGACGCAGCCCGCATTGATCCAAGGGGAAGATGTCCTGGTACCGATGGAATCCTTCCCGACCCTTTTCCAGTTGGTCCCCAGTCGCGATGCTGCACGAGAGATCGTCTACCTGGACCCTACCATCAGCGAGGTTCGGGTGGAGGATGCTCAGCAAAGTGATGGGACGGTGCGCTCCACAGTGAGTCTGATCAGCGCTGCCCCCCTGCTCTACCAGGAACAAGAAGACCTCGACAACAACCTTCTTTTCCTAACTGTTCCGCGCACTTTTTTCACTGCTCCACCACCTCCACTCAGCGGGGTGTTGTTGGAAGTGACGCGAAGCACAACCGTTGGGGCCGGTGAGGTGACGCTAGCTCTTAATTTGGGCAGGCAATCCAGCTATCGGGTTGAGGAGGTTCCCGGTTTGGGAGTAAGAGTGGAGATCGTCCGGCAAGCGCCCGGGCAACTACCCGGCAAACGGGTCGTGTTGGACCCGGGGCATGGGCGGACTACGGCGGAGGGCTATTACGACGGAGGTGCGGTAGGACCGACCGGCACGCTGGAGAGCGGCATCAACTTAGACATCGCTTTACGCTTGCGCGGACTCTTGCAAACAGCCGGGGTGGAAGTGGTGATGACCCGCACCGGTGAACGTGATCCATCTACCCCCGACCTGGTAGGGCGAGTGGCGATCGTGAAGAAGAGCGCGGCGGATCTATCACTGGCCATACACAACAACGCGGCCGAGAACCGTGAGGCGATGGGCACCGAGACTTACTACGCCTACAGCAAAGGATTACCTTTAGCCAAGATGATTCAACAGGAGCTGGTGGCAACATTGGGAACCACAGATCGTGGCTACCGCATCCCCTCCTGGCGGATGACCATGGTTCAGGATATCGAAGAGATCCCGGCAATACTGACCGAGATCATGTTTCTCTCCAATTCTGGAGAGGAGAAAAGGCTGAATGACCCTACAGTGCGACAATTGGCCGCAGAAGCTCTTTTCCGGGCTATTACGCGGTATCTCTCGACATTGTAGAATTGCTAGTTTGAAGGAGAGCTGGGAGTTATGGGGACAGATTTAAATCTGTCCCCATAACTCCCTCCTAGAAAGGAATCGAAGCATTGAATGATCGCAATGCACCGATCGGTGTATTTGATAGTGGTGTAGGCGGACTCACAGTAGCACGGGAAATCTTCACGCTGCTGCCACGAGAGAACATCCTCTACTTCGGCGACGATGGCCGTTTTCCATACGGCCCCCGCCCAGCTGAGGAAGTGAGGATTTTTGCTGAACAGATTCTTGACCTGTTACTTGGTCGCGGGGTGAAGATGGTTGTAGTAGCCTGCAATACTGTCTCCGCCCTGGCTTTGCCTCAGCTTCTGCAACGCTCGCCAGTTCCGCTCCTGGGGGTTATTGAAGATACCGCCCGATACGCAGCCGGACTTACCTGTAATGGCAAGGTCGGGGTGCTGGCCACTCCTGGTACGGTGGGGAGCGGAGCTTACCCGCGAGCCTTCGCCGCCATCGACCCGGCCATTGAGGTGCTGGCGATTGCCTCTCAGCCGTTGGTGAATCTGGTAGAAAACGGCAACAGTGCCCATCCAGAAGTAAGAGCTTATGCCGCGGAAACGGTAGACCCTTTCCGTCGATTTGGAGTGGATGTGCTGGTCCTGGGCTGTACTCACTATCCCTACCTGGCGCGTTTGATGACCGAACTAATGGGCACTCAAGCGGTGATCGTGGATCCTGCGATAGCTGTCTCCCTTCGCTTGGCTGCTGAGCTTCGAGAGCAAGACCTCCTTTCCCTGGAAGGTGTAGGCCGCCACCTCTTTCTGACCTCTGGAGACCCCACCCAATTCCTAAATGTTGGTCGGCAGATCGATCCTGGATTAACCGATGTTCAACCCTGGAAGTGGCCAGATGAATAGTCATATGCGCATTGATCATCGTTTGCTAAGCGAGCTAAGACCGATGAAGATCGAAGTCGGGATTGCAAAATACGCGGAGGGGTCCGCCTTGCTCGAGCTTGGCAATACGAGAGTATTGGTGGCAGCTACGGTGGAGGAACGCGTTCCATCTTTTCTAAAAGGAACCGGCCGCGGTTGGGTTACCGCTGAATACGCCATGTTGCCGCGCGCCACGCAACAGCGTATGGCTCGTGAACAAGGCCGGGGGCGCTCGCAGGAGATTCAGCGGCTAATCGGACGATCGCTGCGGGCTTCAGTTGACTTGAACGGCTTGGGTGAGCGTTCCGTAATCCTGGACTGCGATGTGCTTCAAGCTGACGGAGGAACGCGCACCGCTTCGATCTCAGCAGCGTGGGTAGCGCTGATCCAAGCCTTGCGTTGGCTTCGCAATCAGGGACGAATCGAGGGGATTCCCTTGCAAGCCCAAGTCGCGGCGGTTTCAGTTGGTTTGGTTGGGGAGGAAATCCTGTTGGATCTTTGCTACGAAGAGGATTCTCGTGCTGCGGTTGATTTTAATGTCGTCATGACCGATCAGAACCGGCTCGTTGAATTGCAGGGAACCGGGGAAGGGCGTACCTTTAGCCGTCCCGAGTTGGACCGGATATTGGACATGGCTTGGTCGGGAATCGGCCAAATCTTCACCTTGCAAAAGGAAGCCTTGGGACTGCGGTGAACAGCGATCTGCAGTTGAATCATCCTTTGATTGACTCTTCCGCCTGCGGCAGGTTCTCCCGTCTGCTCTGCGCATCAGCAAACAAGCACAAGTTGGGTGAAATACGTGCTATCCTCGCTGACTTACCCCTGGAGATCCTGTCGCTGGAGGATTTCCCAGATTTATCCCTTCCCCCGGAAGATGGCAGCAGCTACGCTGAAAACGCCATCTTGAAGGCACGCGCCGCATTTCTGGCCACTGACATCCCTGCTTTCGGAGACGACAGCGGACTGATGGTGGAGGCACTGGATGGTTTACCTGGCCTCTACTCGAATCGCTACGCGATTGGTGACTTAGCCAGGCGGCGGAAATTATTGCTGGCCCTCACCGGTCTGCCCATTGAAAAGCGGCATGCAGTCTTTCATTGCACGATCGCTTTCGTTTGGGTGGGGGGGGAGGAGACCTTCACTGGGTCGGTAGAGGGAATTATCACAGCGAGCGAGCGTGGAGGTGGAGGCTTCGGATATGACCCGCTCTTTCTCATTCCTGCGATGAATCGAACCTATGCCGAGATGAGCAACACCGAAAAAAACCAGTGCTCGCATCGGGCTGCTGCCTTGCATTCTTTTCGATCATGGCTGGAAGGAGCGGGGCTGCTGCGCACAGGACCAGCCTGAGTTATCAGCCTGAGGCAGCAATTCTACACTTCGAAATTCCAGACGTTACCTTGCCAGCTTGAAGGAAGGGCAATTTCCGGTTATTATCTCCCGCGTCGGGGCGTGGCTCAGTTTGGCTAGAGCGCTTGGTTTGGGACCAAGAGGCCGGAGGTTCAAATCCTCTCGCCCCGACCATATCTGAAAAGTAATATTTCCCCATAGAGCAGGCGGGCACTGCTTTTAGCAGCCTGCTATGATAGGGACTGTCCTACCCACCGGGCCCTTAGCTCAACGGATAGAGCATCGGACTTCTAATCCGATGGCTGGGAGTTCGAGTCTCCCAGGGCCCACCAACCGCTTTTCATTTCTTGCACCCACGGCGACAGATTTCCGAGTTGATCAGGGATTTTCACTTTTCACCATAGATCTCGTTGTCTCAAACACGATTCTTGCCTAGAATGACAGGTGAAGGGCTGTTCCTTCTTGAGGCGTGCGAGGAGTGGCAGTCGCGTCTCGGGGATACCGCCAAGGAGGGAATGATGGACATTCTAGCGATCAGCGGCAGCCCAAAGAAGGGTGGTTCGCAGGCAACCCTGGTGGCCGAGACGATTCGTGGTGCAGTGGAAAGTGGAGCCACTGTGGAGGAAATCCGGCTGGCTGATCAGCGCATTGGCTACTGCCGTTTTTGCTTGGTTTGCGCTCGTGATTTGGAAGCGCCGATCGGTCCCTGCAGTCAGAAAGACGATATGGCTCAGATCCTGGAGAAAATTAGCCAGGCTGATGGGCTGATTCTCTCTTGTCCGGCGAGTAGCGGCCAGACCAGCGCTTTGATGAAGACCTTCGAAGAACGATGCGTTTACACCCTTGGCCGGCCAACGCGCCGAATCCTATGGGTGAAAGGCTGTCCGGCTTCGCGTCTTGGCAGCCGCCAACGCTTCACTGTGATCCTCACTACGGCCGGTGTAGTGCCTACCTGGTCACGGGTCTTCTGCAGCGGTTCAACGGCCCAGATGGCCTCCCTGGCTCGGGGCATCTTCCATGCCAAAGTGGTAAGGACTCTCTTTGTGGGTCCACTCTGGCAACGAGGCCTTACTCAAAATGAGCGCATCCGGGCATACGCATTAGGGCAGAAGTTGGCTACTGCCATAAAAAGACATGAAAAGGAGCGCTATAGACGGGCAAGCAAGGCTGGTCAGTGCTGATATGGGCAAGCTTGCTGATATGGCTCTGGCTGTCTTTTCTGCCCTGCAGCGGAACCCTGGCTGCCTATAATCCACAGGTTGATGCCGGGGACCGGGCGTTGATCGTTTCGTTGGCTCAGCGATATCTGCAGGCTGGGGTTGAGGTGATGCAAACCGGCGACTTGGCGCCACTATCACACTTTCTTTCAGTTGGTGAGGAAGAACGCTTGGCTAGCCGCTTCCTTGGTCCTTCAGGGCTATGTTGGTTATGGAGTTATTACCAAGAGGATGCTGCAGCCGGCTGGAAAGGAGAACCTGTTCTCGTTCAATCCTTTTCCTCGCCGGTCATCCTGGTGCAGGGGGAAGAAGCAGTCTGTTACTTGAACGAAGAGATTCGCGTGAGCGCCCAGGGTTTGATCAGCGGCCGGCTTTGCTGGTCATCGGCAGCCACGGCGCATACGATTTTGCTGCAACGGACCGTGGATGGCTGGGCGATCTCCGGCGACCTAGCTTGGGAGGAGAACGTTCAGCCCGCCCCTGAGATGCAAGCCGGCAGCAGCAGCCCCTTCCCGCGTGTGGCTGGCTTCCCGGCCTACGAGGAAGTGGTTGCGCTCTTCCCTCAACCGGCGGCGCCAGCGTTTGAGCGGCCCGCCACCCCCAGCCGGGGGGCGGTGGTCGCTTATTCCGACCTCTACGCACTCAATCCCAACACCCCCTATTATCCGGACTTTTCCTCCACCGGCGGGGACTGTGCCAACTATATCTCCCAAGCTCTCTACGAGGGCGGCTGTGCGATGGACACCTCAAGTTCTCCGGAACTGCAGTGGTGGTTTCATTGGCCGGGAGCTTGGGGCGAACCGATCCACTGCAGCGAATCCTGGGTCTATGCCGGCGACTACTCTGAGGGCGGCGGTTTGAGCTACACGGTGAAGAACCACCCGCCCGGCTCAACTGCTCCCAACGGTACTTGCCCGGGTCGCGCTGACGATCATTGAGGCGAACTGAAACTTGGCGATCTGGCCTTAGTACACACTCAAGAGGACCCCAACACCCATCATATGGGTGTGGTGGCGGCGTTCGACGCAGATCACGCCGCCTCTGCTCCTTTTCCCCTGGTGAACACTCACTCTATCAATCGCTACCACTATCTGCTGGATTGGAATGGAGCCTACTCCCTCCAGCAGATCGACATCCTGCTGCTTCGCTACCCGTCTCCATTCCCCTTGACGCTGACTGCGACTCCAATCGCGCTGGCTTTCGGAGAGGAGGAGGGCAGCGTCCCGCAAGACTGGAAGCCGCTTCAGTTGGGAGAAGCGGGCGGAGGCATTTTCTCCTGGAGCGCTACTGCCAATGTCCCTTGGCTGACCATGGTCCCCACCACAGGAACCCTGATCGGCCCTCCCACTTTGGTCTACCTGCAAGCCGACGCTCGTGCCTTGCCCGCTGGAAACTACTTTGCTACCCTCTCCGTTTCCTCTCCGCAGGCCATCAATAGCCCTCTTTCGGTCTCAGTGCAGTTGCGGGTTAGACCAGCCGGCGGAGTGAGGCTACTTTTTCAACGTGGCTGGAACCAGATCTCCTTTCCCCTGACCACTCCCTCTTCTCCAGCTCAGGTTTTCGCCGGCTTGCCGGAGCCCTGGTTTCTCTACCGCTGGAATCCGCTGGCGGCTGGTTACGATGCTCGCAATTCAATCTCTCTTCGGCCAGGAGAGGGCTATTGGCTGAAAGCAGCGCTGGATGGAGAATCCCTTTGGTGGACGGTCACCGGCACTCCTTGCGTTGAAGAGGAACATATCATCGAGGTCGTCCCCGGCTGGGAGATGATTGGCGATCCCTACCTGGCGGCTGTTCCCGCCAAGGCTGTTCAAGTCCGAACCGCCAGTGTTTAGATTTTTGATTTTAGATTGATGATTTGAAGATTTTCCAATCAAAAATCTGCAATCAGAAATCTGAAATTCCCGGGCCAGGGGTACTGGCTGAAAGCTTTCCAATCCTTCCAGATGGTCTTTCACCGGCCACTGTAGAAAAGCATTGGTCTCGCTACGACCCTGAGCGTTGCGACTCGCTACTTGTTCTCATTTTCGGGACGACACGATCCGCTGTTTATTGGGACAAGCTTTGGAAGGTTGTGAAGAGAATCCAATCCGGCTTCCGCTTGCAAACTGGTTCATCTTGCGTCTGGACCTGCTAGCGCAGGAATTTCCGCTCTGGATGGTTTGTTTACAGTATGATGCAACCTGCCTAGAATTGAGAAGGCAGAACCGCCAAAACTAGAAAAGAGAGGTGGTATGAGTGAGGAAAGCAGTTTGTATTGTGTTGGTAGTATTGTTGTTAGTTGGCATTGGGATAATTCCAAGCCGGCCCGTTGTGAATGCAGCGACATCCTTCAGCGACGTTGAGGTCACTTCCTATTGGGCAACCAAAGAGATCGGCATGTTAGCCGAGAGGACCATCATTTCCGGTTTCCCGGATGGCACCTTCCGTCCTGAAGATGGCGTCACCCGCGCCCAGTTCGCCAAGATTATAACCCTTGCCCTCGGACTAGGGACAGCCGCTGGCGCTACCGCCAACTTCCCGGACGTTCTTGCCGACAACTGGGCAACTGGCTACATCGCTACTGCCGCAGAGAAGGGGTTGATCAAGGGTTTCCCGGATGGAACCTTCGGCCCTGAACAGCCAGTCACCATCGCCCAAGTGCTGGCCATCATCGCCCGCGCCAAGGCATTCCCGGCCGGCACTGATTCGGTTTTCTCGGACGTAGCCTCAGGTTACTGGGGATTCGGCGAGATCATGGCTTGCTACACTAACAAGATCCTACGTTCGCCGGATCCGTTCATTGTTTTCTACGACACCACGCAACCCATGGGACCGGGCCTTCTCTACCCCGAGAAAGGCGCCACCCGTTCCCAGGCTTCGGTTTTCGTCGCTCGAATGCTGGACAGCGCCTTGGTAACCTACACTCCACCCGCGATCACCATCACTTTCTGGGAACAGATGGATCCGGGCGAGAAAACCCTGCTCGAGAAAAACATAGCTGACTTTGCAAATGTTTACAAAGGCGCGCTCAATGTCACTTGGGATATCGTCCACTACGGAACAGAGGATCTCCGTTCCAACTTCCAGACCGCCGCCTTGGCCAATTCCGGGCCGGATGTGGTTTACGGGCCGAATGACAACGTCGGACCTTTCTCTACAATGAACCTGATCAAGCCCCTGGACGCGATCTTCGGGCCCACCTTCTTCGACGCTCTGATGCCGAACTCGGTCGGTTCGATGCAACTGAAGGGACAGACTTGGGGGGTGCCAGACCGCGTCGGCAACCACTTGATGCTGATTTACAACAAAACCTTGGTTCCTGAACCGCCCAAGAATACTGATGAGATGATCACCATGGCCAAAGCTCTCTACAAAGAAGAGGGCGGCAAGGTCATCCAGTGGGGCCTTGTCTACAATGATCCGGAAGCCTTCTTCTTTGTCCCTTGGCTGGGCGGCTTTGGCGGTTGGGTAATGGATGCCAACAATGCTCCCACTTTGGATAGCCAAGCCATGGTCGACGCGCTGACTTTTGCGAAAAGCTTGCAGGATCAGAAGGTAGTGCCGACCGGCAATACCTATGACACTGCTGAAGCCCTTTTCAAGGAAGGCAACGCCGGCTTCATCATCAATGGTGACTGGGCTCTGGGCGGTTACAAGAAAGACATCACCAAATTCGAGTTTGGGGTTACCCGCATCCCGCAGGTGGTCGCCACCGGACTTTGGCCGACCCCAATGGTCTCTTCCAAAGGTTACAGTGTCTCTACAGCCTGCCCGGAGAGCAAACTGTTCCCGATCAAGATGTTCCTGCGTTACATGATGACGCCGGAAGTGCAGAGCCAGTGGACCAAAGACCTTTCCATTCTGCCTAGCAGCAAAAAAGCGATGGAAGAACCAATCATTCTCTCCGATCCGATCCTGAAAGGCAGCGCTTACCAGGTGGAAACTGGCAAGCCGATGCCCACCGTCCCTGAGATGCGGGCGGTTTGGGATGCCATCAATCCCCAGTTGCAAGGAGTGATGGGGGGATCGGTGACTCCGGTTGACGCCGCTCCGACCATGCAAAAGAACGCCCTTGAAGCAATCAAAGCGATGGGCGGCTCATAAGCTCGATTCACACGATCTCGATCGTTTACGCAGACACAGATAGAAAGAAACAGATTCAGAAGGGCGGCCCAGTGGGCCGCCCTTCTTTTGATTGTCTTGTTGAGATGGGGGAGATCGTACCTACATGCTTTTCATCCGTCGGCCTAAAAAGAACGATTGACCGAGGTCGAAGATCAACAGGAAGGATCCCTGGACGATGATGCCTGTGCCGTGCCCCTGGCCGATGACCGAATTTACACCCCAGAGAGTAATCAGGAGCACTCCCAAGGCGATGTAGAGGAGGTCCAGGCCAGCATTCCAGAGAAGATTGCGCCGTACCTGTTCTGCTTTTTCCCACACGGCTCGAGCGGTCAGTGGCGGTAGAGCGCGGCGCTCTCGCCACCAACCCCATAGAGCAATCGAAGCATCGATGATCGCCCAAAGGAAGCATTGCAAGGCAAAACCTCCCCAGAAAGGCGTTTGAGCAAAGCTTAGAAGGAGGATTCCTGCCGCTACGCTGATCCCTGCCCAAACCAGCAATCCTTTGGTTAAGCCGCGCAGGAAGGTATTCAACATTCTTTCGCCAGGGGCGCCGCCGAGGATCATTTTAGTGTCCCTCGCCGCGCATCATGGAAAGTGCGTGGTCCAAGAGGGGGACGAGGAAAGACATCCCCTCTTGGACCGCTCGCAAGCTTCCTGGCAAATTGACCAACAAGGTGTTTCCGCGGAGTCCAGCTTCACCCCGGGAAAGACAGGCAGTCGGGGAGTGTCTCATTCCGTCGCCGCGAAGAGCCTCAGCCAGGCCGGGAGCACGGCGCTCTAGGATGGCCAAGGTAGCTTCCGGGGTGTTGTCACGCGGGCCGAAGCCAGTGCCGCCGGTAGTGAGAATGAGATCCAAGTCATTGCCATCGCACCAAACAGCGAGCTGACCCGAAATAGCCAAAAGGTCATCGGGGAGGACAAGCTGCTGCCGTATTTCCCAACCAGCCTGACGCAAGCAATCCGCAATGAAAGGACCGGAGAGGTCGGCCTGTTCCCCTTTGGCACAGCGATCGGAGAGGGTGAGAACGGCGGCGCGGCGGTTTGATCCCAGGCTTGTTTCGTGGGGTGGCTGTTTTACCTTTTCTATCACGCGGATTGGATCCCCAGCTTTCACTGCTCCTCCGGAGAGGACGCTGGCAAAGATCCCTTCACGGGGCATCACGCAATCACCCACCAAGCGGCGAATCTCGCAACTCTGGTGGCACTCTTTCCCAATCTGGGTGACCTCCAGGAGGACCTCCGCTCCTACTTCCAGGCGTGTTCCGACCGGCAACTGCGGCAGATCCAGGCCGCGCGTGGTAAGGTTCTCGGCGAAATCTCCAAAACCCAGTTCAATCTTCTGATTGCGCATCTTGGCGATGCTCTCCTCGGCCAACAAGGAGACTTGACGGTGCCAGGGGCCGGCATGGGCGTCCCCCTCCAGGCCGAATCCAGCCAGTAGTATTCCTTCTCCGATGTCTTCCTTGCGCGTCCCCTTCTGCCGGGAACGATTGACGGCGACAATAGCGCCTTTCTGCGGCGCCTTTGCAGTCAACGATTTCATTTTTAGCTCGTTTAGATCATTCATTTCATACTCCTTGGTAAAGGCCGCTCTTCCCGCCCGACTTACGCACTACGCGCAGGTCGCCAATGCGGATCCCGCGCTCGATGGCCTTGCACATGTCGTACACCGTCAGCGCAGCCATCGCAGCGGCGGTCATGGCTTCCATCTCGACTCCTGTTTCAGCCTTGGTGCGGCAAGTAGCCTCGATCTCTACAGTATGAGAGGATTCGTCTAAACGCAACTCGACACCGACAAAGGTGAGGCAGATGGGGTGGCATAAGGGGATCAGCTCGGCAGTGCGCTTGGCTGCCTGGATCCCGGCCAGTTGGGCCACAGTCAGTACATCCCCTTTCTGGATGGCCTTCTCAGCGACGAGGCGGAAGGTCTCTGTCGAAAGTTGAACCGAGACGCAGGCTACAGCTTCCCGCAGTGTCGGCTCTTTGGATCCCACATCCACCATGCGTGCCCGCCCCCCCTCGTCCAGGTGGCTCAAGGCAAGGTGATCCATATCATCCTCCGATCTGCACCATCCGTCGGTGCTCTTGCGGCAATAGCGGCTCCATGCAACTTGGTTTCTCGGCTACCGCGCGATGAAAGGCTTCTTCCAGCGATCTTTCCGCAAGCGATGGCCGTAAGGAAGGCTTCAAATCGATCTCAAGGTCGCTGAAGAGGCAGGGCCGAAGGTGTCCATCAGCGGTGAGGCGCAAGCGATTACAAAGGGGGCAGAGGTGTTCGCTCATTGGCGCCAGTACGGCCAAACGCCCAGGAGCGCCCGGGAGTCGCCAGTAACGAGTGGCAGGCCCCATCCCCATGGGTGGCTCAGCCTCCTGAAGGGGACCCTCGGCTCGTAAGCGCCGCTCGATCTCAATTGCCGGCAAGAAGAAGGACTGGCTGGCCAGTGGGCCAATCGGCATATACTCAATGAATCGCACCTCCACAGGCTTGGCAGCAGTCAACGCAAGGAAAGGCGCGAGCTCGTCGTTGATTCCCCGCAAAACCACCACGTTCACTTTAAGGGGGCGGAATCCCTCGGCCAGTGCTGCCTCCAGCCCGGCCAGAGCTTGGGGCAGGGCATCGCGGCGGGTCAAACGAGCATAAATAAGCCGGTCCAAGCTAGGCAAACCGATGTTCAATCTCTGCAAGCCTGCCCGGTGGAGAGACGCAGCAGCTTCTGCCAATAGGGTCCCATTGGTTGTCAAGGAGAGGTCGTCCAAACCAGGGATTTCATGCAAGCGCTCTACCAACTGCAACACACCACGACGAGCAAGAGGCTCCCCTCCTGTCAAGCGAACGCTGGTTAGGCCAAGTCGGACAGCCACACGCAGGACAGTTTCGATCTCCTCATAGCGCAAGATTTGATCGTGAGCCAGGGAAGGCACCCCCTCCTCGGGCATGCAGTAGAGACAACGCAGATTGCAGCGGTCGGTAAGGGAGACCCGCAGATAGCGAAGCACCCGCCCCGAGGGGTCAGTCAGCATCCCATCCTTTCAAGTAAATCGTTTCCAGTGACTTCTTCGGATGACCCATGATCCTCCGGCCAGTCGGTCATCTGAACTGTGATCCGGCTGCCCTTTGGAAAGTACTCGGTTTGGGCGGGGAGCAAGGCCAAAGCTTGGGCGCGAGACAGCGAGGCGAGTATTCCGGAACCTTGCGGACCAGTTGGGGTGGCCCAGAGAGAGCCCTCGTGTTCTTCCAGAGTAACTCGCAGGAAATTGAGGCGGCCATCCTTTCCCTTGTGATAGCTCTCAGTAAGGAGCGCTTCTCGTTCCGGCCGGAATAGCAAGTAGTGCCCCATCATCTGGCGAAGGGCAGGGCGAACGTATTCCTCCAGACAAAGCATCGAAGATACCGGATTACCAGGCAAGCCGAAAACCGGTATGCCCTGGACTTGCCAGAAAGCCAATGGTTTTCCAGGTTTTTGCGCTACCCCCCAGAAGAGTCGTTTAGCCCCTAATTCCTCCAATACCTCTTTTACGAAGTCATAATCGCCTACCGAGACGCCACCGGAAGAGATGACCAGATCGGCCAGCTCCAAGGATTCAGCCAGCGCGATGCGAACCGCGTCGCGACAGTCCGGCAGACGAAGGGTAGGCAGGGGGATGGCGCCGATTGCTTGAACTTGCGCGATCAAGGCTGGTCCATTGGCGTCGCGGATTTGACCAGGGCCTGGCCGCTCACTCGCATCGACCAACTCGTCGCCGGTGGTCAGGATAGCCACTCGTGCTGGAGGAAATAACAAGACTTTGGTACGTCCAAGGGATGCCAGCACACCGATTTCCGCGGGGCGGATGACAGTCTTGGCATGAAGTGCTACAGCTCCTTGGATCTGGTCTTCCCCGACCTGCCGCACGTTTGCCCCAAGCAGTATGGGCCGTTGGAGAGACACCGTTTCCCCATCCAGGGTGGTGTCCTCCACCCGAACAACACAATCCGCTCCCTGCGGGAGCGGCGCGCCAGTCATGATGCGGGCGGCTTGCCCCCTCGGCAAGGAGCCCAACCAATTGGAACCGGCGGGAAGATCGATGATGACGCGTAGGCGGCAAGGACTCTCTTGGCTGGCGCCCATGCTGTCTATAGCAGCGAGAGCGAAGCCGTCCATCGCCGAGTTGGTGAACGGTGGAATATTCTCATCCGCCACCACATCTTCGGCCAAAACTCGCCCCAAGCTCTCAGCCAGTGGGAACAAGCGAGGGGGGAGTTGCTTTACGGTGCGCAGGATCATTATTTGCGCTTCACGGGGGGTAATCATCTCTTCTCGGTCTCTCCTTCCTCAATCAAGTGTAGCGCGGTGGCCTTGAAGGAAGCCACCAAACGATCCCCCAGAGCGAGGGAAAGATCTAGCGCGGAACGACGGGTGATTAAAGCCAGCAGAGGGAAGCCGCAATCCAGGGTGACCTGGGTAGTAGGGCCATTCGGACGCATCGCTGTGATTACACCGGCAAGGTGGTTGCGAGCCGAGTCGCGGGAGGGGGCAGACTTCTCCTCCCGGCTCAGGAGGATATCCTCCGGGCGCAGGCAGATCCACACCTGCCGTCCAACTGGAATATCGCTGACTGCCTCCAGTCTTCTTTCCTGAAGTCGAATCACTGCCAATCCCTCCTGTGAATGCTCCACTACCCCGGGAAGAACGTTGCCGGTGCGAACAAAGCGAGCGACGAAGGGTGTGCGCGGATGGTAAAAGATCTCTTCCGGGGCACCCAATTGTTCGAGATGGCCGTTTTCCAGGACTGCAATGCGGTCAGCGATAGCTACCGCCTCTTCCTGGTCGTGAGTTACGTAGGCACAAGTCAAACGCCTGCGGTCCAGCAAATGTTTCAGTTCGCCCGCCAATTGTTCCTTGGTGGGAAGGTCGAGAGAAGCCAGCGGTTCGTCCAGGAGCAGCAATTCCGGCTCGATCACCAAGGCGCGAGCCAAAGCCGTGCGTTGCGCCTCCCCTCCGGAAAGGTGGCGGGTGGAACGATGGCGCAAGTGATCGATGTGGAAGAGGTGCAGCATCTCGTCTACTTTTGATTGGATCGTCGCACCGCGCAGGCCGCGCAAGGCCAGACCGTAGGCAACATTTTGGAAGACGGTTCCCTGGAAGAGGAGAGGTTCTTGGAAAGCCATGGCGACGCGACGCCGGATGGAGAGCGGAACTGGCCGGGGCACTGACACCCCCCGCCAAAGAAATAATCCTTGCTGGGGGGTAAGGAGAAAATTCATCAGGCGTAGGAGAGTGCTCTTTCCGGCGCCGGTGGCGCCGAGGATAGCAAGGGTTTCTCCCTCGGCTACTTCCAGCGCGGGGATATCTAGGATGGTGCGGCCTCCCTGCGCATAGCGCAGGCCTTCCAACTGGAGAAGAGGGGAAGGATTCACAGCGCTCTTCTTTGTTGCAGCCAGGTGAAGAGCCAGTTGATCAGCAAAGCCAAGAGGAGAAGGATCAGGCTAAGAGCGATGGCCATGCTGAAGTCTCCCTGTCGCGTCTCCAGAACGATGGCCGTGGTCATCACACGGGTCTCCCCGCGCAGGTTCCCCCCGACCATCATCACTGCGCCTACTTCAGAGATGATTGAGCCGAAGCCGGCTGCCAGAGCCGCCAGGAGCGAGAGTCGAGCCTCGATGATGAGCTTCCAGAAGTACTGCAGGGGGCTTGCTCCCAACGAGAGGATCTGCAGACGCAGCCGCTCGTCCAATCCCTGGATGGCGGCGAGGGTGACCCCGATCACTAGAGGAGTGGCGATGATCACTTGGGCGATCACCATGGCGGTGGGGGTATAAAGCAGTTCGAAGCCCCCCAGAGGGCCGGAACGAGCCAGGAGGAGGAAAACAAACAATCCCACGACGACCGGAGGGAGTCCCATTCCAGTGTTGACCAGGGTCACCAGGAGACCGCGACCAAGGAAGCGGCGAATCCCCAGCCAGACACCCAAGGGAATTCCCACGACCATCGAGAGGAGAATGGCCACCCCGGATACTTCTAGGGAAAGCCAAAGGATGGCCAATAACTCCGGGTCAAGGCTGCCGATCAGAATGGCAGCCTGCTGGAAACCTTGCCAGAGGGTTTCTATGGAGTGACTGCCCCTGTCTTGGCGTCGGGGACGAAGAGCTGCTGACCGTATTTGGACACGCCGAATTCACCGATGAACTTCTGGATGTCGGGACGCACGATCCAGTCAGCAAAGGCTTTTGCCTCAACGGCGTGTACGGTAGCGTGATTGGCGGGATTGACGACGATCACGCCATAGGGGTTGGATAGATCTTTGTTTTTTTCGGAGATGCTCACAAGTTGCAGTGACTTCTCGACAGCCAGGTAGGTAGCGCGGTCGATCAGGGTATAGGCGCCTTTCTCCGAGGCAATGCGGGCTGTCTCGCCCATCCCCTGGCCGGCTGAGAGGTACCAAGCCTGGCCACTTGGAGTGACCGTGGCTTTTTTCCAGAGAGCCAATTCCTTGGTGTGGGTGCCTGAATTGTCGCCTCGGGAGACGAATGGGGTTTGAGCCTTGGCGATGGCCTGCAAAGCAGCTGTGATCTCCAACCCTTTGGCCTTGGCTGGGTCAGACGTGGGCCCTACCAAGAGGAAATCGTTGTACATCACGTCATAGCGGAGGGATCCTTGTCCCTTGGCCATGAAGGCATCCTCCGAGGTGCGGGAGTGGACCAGCAGGACATCGGCATCGCCACGCTCGCCCATGGCCAGCGCTTCGCCGGTTCCGACGGCGATCACTTTTACCTGGATTCCCGTCTCTTTGGTGAAGAGCGGGATCAATTCGTCCAGCAAGCCGGAATCTTGGGTGCTGGTGGTGGTGGCCAGAATGATCGATGCCGGGGTGGATGAGGAGGGGGAAGGGCCAGCAGCAGGAGCGCAGGCAGTGATCAGGAGGAGGAAGGCCAGGAAGAAGCCCAGAAGAGGGGTGAAACGGATGGTGCGCAAGACAGTTCTCCTTTTCAAATCCGGGAGGCAGGGCGATCGCTCACCCAACCCTTCGCCCCTTTGGGGCAGCGCCCGTTCGTTCCACGGGGGAGCTGACGGGTCGGAAAACTTGCCTGGATTTATAGCACAGTCACGAACACTCGACAACCAAACAATCCCTGCGGTACCGCCTTCCCGTAGAAAGGCTGTGTCGGGATGTGATGCTGAAGGTCCTTTCGGTTACTTCTCCCGCGGGAGTGGCTGGAAGATCCCAAAAAGGTTGTCGTCCTGGTCGCGCAGGTGGGCGAACCAACCCATTGTGGGGATCTCCGTTTTCGGCACGCTCACTGTCCCACCCAAGACGACTGTCCTCTCCTGGTAGGGTTCAATGACAGGAACCTCAAAGTAGACCACTGGCGAATCACCGGCATGGACTTGTTCCACTTTCTGAAGACCGCCGCCCTCTCCGTTGGGGAAAGTGAACATCAAATAATCCTCGCTCCACCCTTCGAACTTCCAGTCCGGGAAGAGGCCTGCCAGGAAAGCTTGGCTTCGGGACAAGTCAGTAGAGCTCCACTCCAGGTGAATCACTGCATGTTGACTCATTTCTTTGCCTCCACATAGGAAAGTGTCTGATCCAGGGTTTTCCCTCGATCCCTACAATGCTACACGGGTCCATTGGAAATGGTCCAGGTCGAGAAAAAAGAGAGCTCCCCGCAAAGTCTCAACCTGGCTCAACAGAACCTGCAGAACCACTTGCGCCTGCAAGGCGCCTAAAACCGCCGGAGTGGGGGAGGGTGTCCCCAGGAAAAGCTCTTGTCCATGCGCTGGCAATTCTTCCAATGGACCGTAGGCATGTTCCAGGCCTGGTCCACTTGGCTCGACCAGAGCCAACTGGCCGAATAAACCGCCGATCGCACCATGCACGACTGTTAGATTCAAGCGCCGGGCATGGCGGTAGAGAAGGGCGCGGTTAGTCAAGTCACCCAGAGCATCTACGATTACATCCATATCACCCAAGAGAAGATCAGCAGTCTCGTCATCGAGGAAAACCGGGATGGCTTCCAGGCGAATCCCTGGGTTGACTGCTTGCAAGCGCCGCTTGGCGACTTTGGCTTTATTCTGTCCAAGGTTGCGCGTTGAAGAGAAAAGCTGTCGATTTAAGTTGGTCTCTACGAATCGATCACCGTCTACCAGACTCAGAAAACCAACCCCAGCCCGAGCCAACACCTCCGCCACCCACCCACCCAGACCGCCAAGACCGACCACACTAACCCGTGAGCGAAGGAGCTTCAACTGACCTTCCACGCCGAAAGTGGCCAGGTTCCGCTCATAATGCCAAGGTGAAATGCCCCATTCCAAGGCTTGACGCTCTACTTCCCACATCGGCAGACGGAAGCTGCGGGACAGCTCTCTTGCCTGTAATAATCCCAGCACCTGCCTCGTTTGACCGTCCAGGCCTTCTGCCGGAAAGGCAACTGCTTCCAAATCAGTTCGCGTGAACATTGTTCTCCTTTTTACTCCTAAGGTAATTGAGTACTTCCCATTGTACCAGCGGGAACCCCTTTGGTAGCGTCACAGCCAGACCCTCTGCTATCATTCGCCCGATGGTTACGCCCAATAACACCCGACGCCGGCGCACTTTTTTTATCGTACTTGTTCTTCTTGCCTTCATCATTTCCGCTTTTTTCTGGGGGCCGCCAGTTTGGCGTTTCCTATCCGACCGAGCCGGCATCGAAGCATTCCTTCATTCCCTCGGCCCGTGGGGTCCGATCGGCTTGATCGCTGTGCAAACGCTTCAGGTCTTCCTGCTGCCGATCCCTGGTTTTTTCGGCCTTTTAGGCGGTTTCCTGTACGGTTTCTGGGCTGGTCTTCTTTTTACCCAGATTGGTACTGTACTGGGCTCGATGATTGCTTTTTTCCTGGCTCGCTGGTTCGGCCGTCCGTTGGTAGCGCGCATGGTCAAACCCGATCAATTGGCCCGGGTAGACGCCATGATCCGCAACCGCGGTCCTTTTTTCTTCTTGCTCTATTTCTGGGCTCCGTACCTGCCCAAAGACGCGATGTGCTATGTAGCAGGTTTGACTCCAATATCCCCCTTCCGCTTTCTGCTGGCCTGCTTCTTCGGTAGGTTGTTGGGGAGTGTTGGAGCCACTTTGGTAGGCGCCGGCGTTTGGCAAATCCAGATCCCAATCTGGGGATGGGTATTGATTGGGGCAGTGGTGGTGGTTCTCTTGATCCTGGCTGCCCGCTACCGGCATCCCTTGCGACGATGGGTACTGCGATTGATGATGGGCGGAACTCCTACTTCCAGCTCACCCAGCGCTGGAACAGGACAGCCGGCAGTGCTGGATCTTCCTTTGCGATCCATGGAAAAGAAAAGACTTGGACAGGAGAAGCGATCCGTTCTACACTCTCACTCATTCCAAAGACAGCGAAAGCGAGGCTATGTAATGAAAACATTCTGGGAAATTGTTGGGATTATATTTACGATCATCGCCCTGGCTGGATTCATTGTGACAACCATCTACTTAATTCAGAATTATGAGGCTGCAGGGGGTTTCCAGGGCCTGTTGCAGAATTTGGCCGTTCCCGCCACCTTATTAGGTGGGGTAGCCGTACTGTGGGCTATTCGCTACCAGGTAGGGGAACGCAGGGTTTGCGAGAACGAAGAGGTTGTTATTGCGGAAAGCCTTCCTACCGCTTGGTCAAGTGATCAGGCTGTCGATGAGCCGGCTAAGATCGAAAGCAAAGAAGTGACAAAAGAGTCCTACCGCGAACTCCGTGCTGAAGGGGGTGGAGAGGTTGTTCGCGAGTCGGAGGAGAATATCATTTCTCGCGTACAGTAGAAGGGTAATACGCAAGGAAAGCTCGTTCTAGCTAAAAGAAGAGGAGTGCCGGGTTTACCAGGCACTCCTTACCTTTTCTGTACCAAGGACCTATTTCTTCTTGGTCTTGGGGTTCTTTTTCTCTTTTGGGGCGGGTTTTTTGCCTGGCATTGGAGAACCTCCTTTCCCTTACCTTGTCGTTGTCAGAGATCAGGAACCAGCCTCTTCAGGCAGTCCCAGTTCTCTTCGGCTTTTCGTTCCAGCTGTTCCACCTGTTTAGCCACGTCTTCTCGTATTTTGGCACGATTCTCCCAGACTTGAGCGATTTTCCCGAAAAAGACGGTCTCGGTCAAGTCCGCAAAAGTCAAGGCCTCAAACCCGAAGAGATGTGCGAAGGCGGTTACCTTGGGATCGTAGGCCAAAGGAAGGAACGGCGTCCGTGCTTTGGCAGCGAAGATCAAGGAATGAAGCCGCATTCCCACAACTAATTGGGCGCGGGAGAAGAGGCTGATCAGATCCGGAGGTAGGAGAGGAGCGGGGATTAAGACACTGCCGGGAACTGCTTCGTGCAAGGCGCGAGCCAGTGGAAGATCAAAAGAGGTTTGAAAGGGGAGGAAAAGAGCGCGAGCTCCCAAATCCTGACTTGTGCGGCGAGCCAAGGTGACGAAGAGGTCCAGCGGGAATGGTTGGTTCTTCAGCCGGCGCAGACAGAAGAGGAGGAACGGCTCATTTTCCAGGCCCAAACCGGCCAGCAGCTCCCCCTCGCGTTCTGGAGAGGAGCGATCCAACAAGAGGGCCAGGTCGGCAGTAATCACAATAGGTGGAGTGGTCACTCCCAAGTTAACCAGTTCTTGGGCGGATGCCTCGTCACGCACGGTGATCAGATTGACTCGCTCCAGCGTCTGAGCGGTCAGACGACGACCCAGAGGAGTGCGAATGGGGCCAATGCTCTGGGCAAGCAAGACGGTCTGGCGAGGTTTTCGACAACCCAATCGAATGATGCTGAGGTAGTAGAGAAGGCTTCGTGAGGATGTAACATCTTGCAGCAAGCCTCCGCCGCCCGAGATCAGCAGGTCGGTGCGCGCGAGGGTCTGGACAATGGAGAGCGGATTTAGACGGCTGATGGAATGCACTCCGTGTTCTCGGGAGGTATGTTGGGGATGAGCCGAGATTACCGTGATTCTGGCATTGCGCGAACGCCGCAACAGCTTCAACAATGCGGAAAGAATGGCTTCATCGCCAGTGTTGCCGAAGCCGTAGTAACCGGAGATTAGAATGCGCTTCGACGCAGGCTTTTCCACCAGACCATCCCGAAAAAAGGTAAAGCTTGACATAAGCGACCCAGCCTACGTGGCTCCGCGGCAAGACGATAGGCCCATTCCAAAGAGGCGGACCTCATCCAAGCGGGCGCTCTGCGTTTGACGCCAGCCCACACTTCCATCGCTCCGCCGATCCCAACGGCCACACCAAAAGAGCAAAGAGGCAGTCTGGAGATCAACTGCTCCTGCTTTCCGGCACCCATCCCCACCAGGAGGAGAGCGGGTTTCTCCAACTGTATCCGGGACAACAAAGACTCCTCCTCAATAGGTGTAAGGTAGCCAGGAGCTGTCCCGGTTACCTGGAGTGAAGGGTACTGCTTCTGCCAGTATCTGGCAGCATCCGCAGCTACCCCATTTTTCCCCCCAACGAAGAAGGCTGGTTGTTTCCTGGCGGCGCATTCCTTTAACAAGCTGGCAGCCAATTCAATGCCCGGTTGGCGCTTTAGGGGGAGGCGATGCAGGCGCCGGACTGCCCAGACGATCCCGAATCCGTCCGGAATGACCAGTGCAGCTTGTTCGATCCCACGGCAAAGGCCTGAGTCCCTCCTGGCTTGCAGCACGATTTCCGGATTAATGGTGACGATCATTCGCCCCCGGCGCTCACAAAGCCAACGTCTCGCAGTCTCCTCAACTTCTTCCGGACTGGCGACGCAGACCGGGAAGTTGAGAACGGGAACGGATTCCAACAAGGAGTCCTTTCCAGGGACTAATGTAGCCTCGGGAGAACCCTGAACCTGGCTCGAGGGCAGGTTCCGATCGAATAGGCTGTTACAGGCGGTCAAGTTCGGGCGTACCATTCCATGAGCTTGCCCAAGGCTTCTACCACCGAGTCTTGGTCTTCATTGCTCATCCGAGCGAAAAGCGGCAGGGAAATCAGGCGATGGAAAGCACCTTCCGCCACTGGGAAATCAGATGGGCGGTAACCGAACCGGTCTCGATAGTAGGGCATGCGATGGAGGGGGATAAAATGCACGGAAACCCCGATGTTCTCTTGGATGAGCGCCTCAATCATTTCCTCGCGGGTGCAGGTGAGTTCTTCCAGTTTGAGCTGAACCGGGAAGAGGTGCCAGGCGTTGCGACCCTCTTCATAAGAAGGCGGCAGTTCCAGAGGAAAGCCGGCCAGCAGAAGGCGGTATCGCGCCACCAGGGACTCACGGCGGGTTTGGAAATACTCTGCTTTCTGCAACTGAGCCAAACCGATGGCCGAGGCGATGTCGGTCAGGTTGTACTTGAAGCCGGGCTCGACGACTTCATAGTTCCAGGAACCACCCTTTTGGTAGCGGTCCCAGGCGTCCCGGTTGATGCCATGGAGGCGCCAGATGCGCATCCGCTGCGCCAGTTCTTCGTCGGCAGTGGTATTCATACCGCCCTCTCCGGTGGTAATACACTTGGTTGGGTAGAAACTGAAGCATGCCACCTGGGAAGGTAGGCTGCCGATCATTCGGCCGCCGTAGGTGGCGCCGAAGGCGTGAGCAGCATCCTCCACCACTGCTAGATGAGAAGATTGGGCCAGCGCCAGGATACGCTCCATTGGACAAGGTCTTCCCCCGAAATGAACCGGGATGATGGCTTTGGTGCGGGAGGTTATCTTTCGCTCGATCTCCTTCGGGTCGATGTTCAGCGTTCGAGGGTCGATATCAGCCAAGACTGGGGTAGCTCCTTGCTGGCAGATCACGTTGGCAGTGGCGGCGAAGGTCCAGTCAGAGGTGATTACCTCATCTCCAGGCCCGATTCCCAGGGCGGCCAGGGCGGTGTGCAGACCTCCTGTGCAACTATTGAAAGCCAGCGCTTGTGGTGATCCGACATAGCGGCCAAAAGCCTCCTCAAACTGGAAGGTCTTTTGGCTGGTGGTCAACCAATCAGAGCGCAATACTGCGCTGACCTCAGACACCTCCTCTTCCCCCAACCAAGGAGCCGAAAAAGGTAGAAAAGTCGAACGGCACGCACTTCCTCCGGCGATCTTCGGTCTCCTCATCGCTTCTTTCCTTTCAAACTTTGTTCCAATTGTTTGTTAGTGAGGGTTTTCTCCAGCACCATTGCTAATTCTTTGGCCAGTGATCGTCCATTGAAGCGAGACAGATTGGCAGGCTCGATAAAATCTGGCAGTTCACCGGCTTGATAAGCCAGGAAGAGGCGTTCGATGGCTTTGCTGATGGCCTCTTCACTGGTCGGATTGACCAGGAAAGCAACTCCCGCTTCTTTCAACAGGTCGCGCATCAGCCCTTCTGGCGCCAAGCCCAGAATCGGCTTGCAAGCAGCCAGATATTCGAAGGCCTTGGCTGGATAGATTCGTTCCCCACCTCGTTTGGTTCCAAGCACCAAAAGCAGGGCGTGAGAGCGTCGCAGCACATCAATGGCCCGCTCATGCGACAAGAAACCAAGAAACTGTACTGTCTCTGAGAGACCGAGCGCCTCCACCAATGGGCGCACCCGAGATTCGAAGGAGCCCACGAAAAGGACCTGGACGGATCGCGCCGCTTCCGGACGCCTATCTATTAGCTGACGCAAGCCCAAAAGAAAAAAAATCGGTGTCTGGGGGCCATAGAAATCCCCCACATAAGCGATGGTGAAACACGGGTATGGCTCTGGTACAGGTTCCGGGAAGTCGGCTGGGTCGAAGCCGTTGGTAATGACAGCAAACTTGTCACGTTGCAGGGACGGATAACGTTGCCAGAAGTCCTCACGGAAACCTTCGCTGCACGTCAAAACACAGTCGCAGCGCTCTACCACAATCCGTTCCAACCAAGCTTGAGCTTTCTGATGTAGCTCGGTCGGGAAAAAAAGAAACGTATTGGAGGACCAGGGGTCGCGAAAGTCAGCAATCCAGGGCAAGCCAGTGCGCCGAGCCAGACGCAAAGCCACTAGATGAGCGGTGTAGGGGGCGGAAGTGGAGACGATGCAGTCGAAGGACGCCTTATGCAGGATTCCTAATCCATCCCGCGTGGCCTCCGGGATCCACCCGATGCGGTCGTCGGGGATGAACAGCCAAGCGCGCAATTTGGCCCTCAAGGAGAGAGGCAGCTCACGGAACTCCTCGCGCAAAGCCCTTACATTGAGGGTTCCCTTCTCGGTGATGGGCAACTCGTTTTGTATTGATGGTTCTTTCCGCGATGAAAGGATCGCGTTGGCCAGGCGGTTGGGCTCCAGCACAGCGGAGCGCACGACGCGTTCCTCTGGCGGTTCCACGGGAATTGAATCAGATGAAGAGAAGAACTCATTGGGCTCAGCGGCCAGTACGGTCGCCTCCCAGCCTTGTTCGGGCAGGTATTTGGCGAAGCGCACAACGCGTTGCCCCCCTACTCCACCGATCGGAGGGTAGTAGTAGGAAACGAAAAGAACGCGCTTCACACCCGCTCCATGGTAGGAATGAGGGTCCGAAAGATCTTTTCGATTCGTTCCCGGTCTATTTTTCCAGTAGCTGCCTCTAAAAGGTCTCGGAGATCCCTTTCCAGCGCTTCCCAGGGCATTGAGGTTGGTTTCCTGATCATCCGGATCCTTTCACGCCCGGTTTCTTCCCACTCCTCCTCAGCCTCGAAGAGCTCTTCAGTCAGCTTCTCTCCCGGACGTAATCCACATGTCTCGATTTTAATGTCCCGCCCCGGGGAAAGGCCGGAAAGCTGAATCAGTTCCTCGGCCAACTCGACGATGCGGATTGGTGAACCCATGTCGAGGATGAAGATCTCTCCACCTCTCCCCAAGACAGCAGCCTGAATGATCAGTTGCACGGCCTCGCCGATGGTCATGAAGTAGCGTTCCATGCGCGGGTCGGTGATCGTGATGGGACCGCCCCGCTGAATCTGCCGCTGAAAGAGTGGGACGACCGAATTGGTTGAACCGAGTACATTTCCGAAACGCACGGTGGTATAGGGGAGGCCGCAACTACGGGCCAGAGAGGTGGTCAGCATTTCGCCCACTCGTTTGGAAGCGCCATAGGAAGAGGAAGGTCGCACCGCTTTGTCGGTGGAAATATTGATGAAACGCTGCACGCCGGCTTCTCGAGAAGCAAGAAGGAGGTTTGCAGTCCCCCCTACATTGTTCTTCACCGCTTCCTCGGGGTATGCCTCCATGTAGTGGATGTGTTTATGGGCGGCAGCATGGAAGACCAGAGCCGGCTGTTCGGTGCGGAAGAGGTAAAGAATCTTGGCTTGATCCTGTATTGAAACGATCACCGGGGTAGCTTCAAGCCGCGGGAAGAGCTCTTTCAGCTCTAGTTGGATGCGATAGAGCGAGTTCTCTCCTTGCCCCAACAGGAGGATTTGACTCGGTCCGTACTGGGCGATTTGACGCACCAACTCAGACCCGATGGAACCACCTGCTCCAGTCACAAGCACGGTTTGACGGTAGATGGCTGCAGCCATCTCTTCTAGATTGATTTTTGCCGGGGTTCGGCGCAGAAGGTCTTCCAGCCGAACCTCGCGGACCATCTCTACCTTGATGTTGCCATCCAGCAACTCGTACACCCCTGGAACGATGCGAAAGGCAACTCCCGCCTCTTTGGACAGCTTGACGTAGCGCCGCACCACCTCTCCAGGTGCGGAAGGAATGGCAATCAAGACCAGCTCAACGCCGCGTGAACGAATTACCTCAACAAAGCTGCCGCGATCTCCCAATACCGGTAAACCCCAGGGACGGGCGCCTTCCAAGATGGGATCGTCATCAACAAAGCCAACTGGGAAGTAACCCAGCTCAGGATGTTTGATGATCTCCCGCATCAACATCCCTCCGGCCTCTCCGGCTCCTACGATGAGCACGTTTTTCCTACGCTCCTCCATCTGCCAGCACCTCCTCGTATACTTGGTTGGTCTTCTCCACCATCATCCGCAGAGAGAAGTTCTGCTCTACCCAATGTTGTCCTCGCCGGCCCATGCGCTTTGCTTCCTCGGGGTGCCGGAAGAGGTGGAGCAGGTTTGCGGCAAGAGCCTTGGCATCGCCGGATGGCGAAAGGAGGCCGGTAACGCCATCCTTGACTACTTCCGGAACCCCGCCGACACGGGTTGCAACGACTGGTTTTTGAAGGCACATCGCCTCCAACAGAGTCACCGGCAACCCCTCCGAGATCGAGCTGAGAACGATTACATCAAGAGCCTCGACCACATTCAGAGGGTCTTTGCGGAATCCGGGAAAAAGGATGGTGCGTTCCAGATGGCGATCCTCCACTGCCCTCTTCAGCGGGTCAAGATATGGGCCATCTCCAATAAAAAGAACCTTCGCCTCAGGCATCTCTTGAGCTATGATCCCGGCAGCATCCAGCAAAAGGAAGGGATTCTTCACTTGCACCAGGCGAGCCAGCATGCCGGCAGCTGGAGCATGGGCGGGGATCTCCAGTTCGCGACGCATCTCCTCGCAATTTCGGGATGGGCGAGTCGAGGTGATGTCGATCGAGCAGTGGACTACACAAAATCGTTCGGCTGGAGCCACGCCGGACTCTACCAATCGCTCCTTGAGGCCTTCCGAGACAGCGATCAAGCGGTGAGCCCATCCTGTGGTCCAGCGATCGATAGGTGGGTAGAACCAGCGCTTGAGGGGATTTTTGTAGTCTTCTTTGGGGTAGGAATAGATCGTAGTGACAATCCTTGCTGGGGTGACATGCGCGGCCAAACGACCGATAAAATTGGCCCGTACCCCATGCGTATGCACGACCTGGAAATTGCCACTGGCGATCAATCGGCGCAGGAGACGTACCACGCGGAAATCAAAGATATTGGCCATCGGCAAAACGGAGAGGGGAATGCCCTTTTGGCGAGCTTCTTGGGATAGCTCCCCCTCCAAGAAACAGACAATACGCACCTCGTGATTCTGCCGGCGCTGTTCCTGGCAGAGTTCCAGGAACTGGTGCTTGGAGCCGGCGATCTCCCCGCCGCCAATCACTTGCAAAACTTTACGCATGACCGTTCTCTTCGTGCTGAAGCTCAGGCTGAGGTGGGCTTTCCTGCCGTGCAGAGCTCCCTTGTCCACCTTTCACCAGCAAAGGAAGAGCCAACAGCAATCCCGTCAAGAACCAGAAAGACACAGCCAGAGAGGGTTCCTCCCACAGATTCTCTGTGAACATATGCACGATGAAGCCAATCAACCCAGCCTGGATTGCCCAAGCCAGATTTATCTGGCTGCGCTCTACTAAAACCCGAGTGCGCCGAATTCCTTCCCACAAGATGCTGAGCAAGAGGAGCAGAAAAATCCCCAAGCCCCCATACCCTGTCTCAGCAAGGGTTTTAAGGTAGTAGTTGTCCGCGTAGACACCCGGCCAATAGCCGGCACGATAGGCGACCGCCCCCCCGAAAGTTCCCGGCCCGCTGCCCCACAGTGGGTTGGATGCAGCGATCTCCAAGGCGATGTCCCAGCGGTAGAGGCGTCCGGTAGAGGCGCTCTTGCTCCAGTATTCTCCGGAGATCAAAGAGGAGAAACGAGTGGCAAACTGAGGCATGAGCGGCAAGAGAAGGGCGGCGATTAAAAGCACGGCCAATACCCGCCGGTCGTGGAAGATGCCTAGAAAGAGCAGGGCGATGCCCAGTGCCAGCCAAGCCCCCCGCGTCAGGGTGAAAAAGATGGCCAGCAAAGCCAAGGCAAAGGCCAGGAAGAAGAGCAGTTTGGCTGGCCACTTCCGTTCGTCTAGAAACAGCACCAAAAAAAGAGGAATGAAGAGAACCAGGTAGCCGGAAAGGGCATTAGGGCTGGAGAAGATGGAAAAGGCGCGGGAAGAGATGTCTTGTTCAAAATCCCGGTCCACCCAACCGGCTTTCACCGGAACTTGGGTAACATATTGGTAGATGCCAAAAAGGGAAATAGCGATCAGTACGATCGCCAGCACCACCAGCAGACGGCGCAAGCTTTCCTGACTGCGAATGGCATTGAGAGTGGCTAGAAAGAAGAGGGATGTTTGCAGGATGGCTCGCAGACCTTCGAAGCCCACCGAGAAAGAGACAGAGTTGAAGGAAAGGGAGAGGGCAGTCCAAAGCAAAAGAAGGAGCAGCGCCAAGCTGACCCAGGTGAAGTAAAAGCGCCGTTTTGGGTCGCGAGCCAGGCGTAGCAGGATGGCCACAAGAATCAAGCCCAACAAAGCAAACGACCAGATCTTGCCGACAAGGGGCGGCAGCGAACCGCGGATGCCGTAGTCCAGCAGGGCATAAGCTGCCACAGCGTAGAGGCCTGCCTCAGGCCTGGCCAGAGTCCAAAGAGCGAACACCGCCACGGCTGTCAGGCCGAGAACTGGGATTGGACCCCAGAAAAAGGAAGAAAGGCCAAGCCAACCTCCCAGCGCGATGTAGAGGAAGGAATGGCGGCTCTCCTCGAAGGGTCGAGGGAAAAATCGTTGCCACAGTGAGCCGCGCCAGACCCCAGACGGCGCTAACAATCCAACCAGGCTGAGGAGGAAAAGAGCGAGGGCGGAAATGGACATCGAGAGACCGCGGAGTTCACCGCTGAAAAAATTCAAAGCAAAGAAGAGCGTAATGAAGCCGAAGACAGCGGCGGAAAGACTGGCCAAAGGAGCTTGTTTGGCGTCCTGAGCTGCAGCTCTCCAAATACTGGCTACTGTGGAGGGCCGAAGGCGTTCAGCAAAAAAAGAGGCGCAGGATTGGATCCATCGGGACCAAGCGGATCGAAGAGAAGATGAGGCCCAAATCGAATCCACTCCATCAGCTGGTGGCAGGTGATACGGTATAAATACCCGGTCGAGGAAACTTCCCCCCAGAACAACCGCCGTTACATGAGCAGCGCCGTGAAAGAAACGAGATACTGCGCTGGCTTGCCACCAAGCGGCCAACGCAGCAGCGCAGGCGCCTCCGAAGACCAGCCCCAGCCGTAAAACAAGGCTGGAGGTGGGATGCGGCTGACTCATGGTGCGGCTAGTTCGTTGCTTCCGTCGGACGTTTGGTTGTTTGCGGCGTCCGGCGGGAGCAGGCTGCTCTCATCAGTTGGCGCCGTGTCGCTAGTACCATCGTCGCCGGCTGCCGGCTCTTCCCCGCTGGGAGTAGTGGTGAGGGGTTCTGGGGGGTGTTCCCATGTCGAGAGAATATCCTCCAACCCCGCCTCGTCGACGATCCAATAGCTAATCCCGTCCAGCAAGGTCGCTTCCCCTGGGACCATCTTCATCTGAACTTGATTCATGTTCATGTTGGATAATGCATTCCCCAAGGAAAGGGCTTTATCGATCGGCAGGTTGGTGGAGACAAAGGGAGTGATCTCGCTGAAGATCAGCGGTAATTTGAAAACGTTAGCCAGGGTGAAGTGTTGATCAATCAAGGCCGAAAGGAACTGCTGCTGCTTGTTGACCCGGGCGATGTCCCCTTCCGGATAATAGCGGTAACGCACGAAGGCCAGGCATTGTTCGCCGTTGAGGTGCTGTAGACCAGCTTCAAGATCGATCCCTTCCTCCGGGTAGTACATGCGTTCCTCGATGTTCATATCCAGCCCGCCAAGGATATCCATGGCTCGGGAGAAACCTTCGAAGTTAAGCTCCACATAGTAGTGGATGGTCTGCCCCAACAACCCAGAGACTGTCTCCAATAAAAGGGGGATGCCGCCATAGGAGTGAGAGTGGTTGACCTTGTCCAAGCCATATCCGGGGATCGACACCCGCGAGTCGCGGGGGATGGAGAGGATCAGGACAGCCGGTTCGGCTCGGGTGGTGTCCACGCTGATGAAAATGATCGTGTCGGAACGGCTCAAGGTCTCACCTTCACGAGCATCTACCCCCATCACCAGCATATTGATCTTCTCCCCGGGAGTAGGGTCTGGCAACTTGATCGCCGTCTCGGTACCGCCCACCACTACCGGCCGCTGCATTTGCTGCCAGCGCCAATAGAACCAACCGGCCGTTCCTCCTACCAGTAGCACCAGGACAGCCAGAGCGACAATCAGTACTTTCTGCCAGGTGCGCATGCGGTTTCCACTCATGGCTTTCATTCTATTCGCTTTTCCACGCCTCTTCAATTGTGGCGCCGGAGAGCTGCCCAGCGCAACTTGGCTCGCTCTAGGAAGGGAACGATCTCCTTCACTTTGAAGAGGTATAGGAGGAGGCCATAGAGGAAGGCGCCGGTTATGATCAAAGCGCCTACCTCCAACAACCGTCCGGTGACCCGCTGCACATCCAGGACGCGCAGCAGCAATCCATCCAACAACCAACAGACAGTGCCCATGATGGCAGCAGCAGCGATCATCTTGCCGAGAGATCGAACGATGGCATGAATGCCAATCGGACCCAATTTACGGCGTAGAAACCAGGTCATCAGGATCAAGTTGAAAAAAGCCGACAGTGAGGAAGCCAAAGCCAACCCCCCCAATCCAAGGGGACCGATCAGGAGAAAATAGAGGCCGATCTGCAGAGCTAGCCCGGCCATTGTGACCAGCACCGGGGTGAGAGTATCCTGCATGGCATAAAAAGCACGGAAGAGGATCATCAGGGTGGAGTTTGCGAAAAGACCTGGAGCATAGAGAGCCAAAGCAATGGAAGCAAGACCGGTTCCAGCTGTGGTTACCTCGCCGTACTGGAAGAGGACGCGGGTGATAGGGGTAGCCAGGGTGATCAAGGCAATGGTAGAGGGGATAATAAAGAGGGCGGTGGCGGTGATCGCCCATCGGATGCTCTCCTTGGCCTCAGTGAAGCTTCTTTGGGAGATCTGACCGGTGAGAGTGGGGTAGATAGCTGTAGTAACGCTCATGGCAAAGATCCCCAGGGGCAGTTGGACGATCACGCCAGCGTTGCGCAAAGCGGTGAACGCTCCTTCCACCAAGTAGGAAGTGAGGCGGGCTTCGAAGAAGGGGGAGAGCTGATCGATAGTCGCAGAGAGCAACAGGGGCAGTGCCAATATGGCCATTCGCTTCAAATCGGGGTGGCTGAAGACACGCCAATCGTAGCGGAAGCGGACCCCCCATAGGCCTGGCATCTGAGCCAGAAACTGCGCTCCAGCGGCGATCGACCAGCCCAAAGCGGCAGCCTGGATGCCCAGGTCGCGGAAAAGGTAGATGAAGAGAATAAGCGCACTGTTGAAGGCCACGACTGCCAAAGCAGGCAAGGTGAAGCGCTGGAATGAATTCAGCAGGGCGGTCAAGAGACCGGCCCAGCCGAGGAAAACCAAGGCTGGGAACATGATCTGCGAGAGCTGGGTGGTGAGGATTTGGTCCTCGGGACTGGAGTTGGGATTCAACCAAGAAGTGAGGGTGGGAGCAAATACGACTCCCAAAAAGGAGATCACCAGCAAGATCAAGAAGAGTATATTGAAGAGAGCGGAAGCCAATCGCCACAGTTGATCGCGTTCTCCCTTCACCAGGTAACGGGTGAAGAAAGGGATGAAGAGGGCAGAGAGCAAAACCCCGATAAGAATATTGTAGAGCATATTGGGAAGGGTGTTGGCTCTCAGAAAGGCGTCTGAAGCGCTGCCAAAGTAGAACGCGGAGAGCAGCGCTTTCCAAACGTAGCCCAGGAAACGACTGAGAACCGTTGCCAGCATCAGAATGCCGGCGAAACGGGCGATGCGAGAGTCGGTCACCTAAGGGGTTAAGAGAGGAACAGGGTACTCGCCCCTTGGAGGGGCGAACTCGATGCCCATGATCAATCCTGAGAATTTGTACACCGAACCAAGGACCGGCGCGTCCATTGAGACGATGATACTGATCCCCATTTTCATCTCTTGCCCCTTGAATTCGAAGTTCCCGCTCTGGGCAACCCGCGGCATGTGGCCTACGATGAAGACGCTCATGAGGTGAGGATGGTTGATGACTTTCATTTGGCCATCGGCTGTGGTTACCGGGACCCGAGCCGGGCGGACTGTCACTTCAGTTATCTCCAGCAGGACATTTCCTCCTCCATCGGTCGCCTTGTCACCGACTTTCACCCATTGGGCGATGTCCGGCTCGACATTCCCCCAAGCCAATGTCACCAGGCAGTCCTGCGCGAAGGCCTGGTTATCCGAAGGCGAGAAGTATTTCAGGCCGAGGAATGCCAAGACCCCGACAACGATCAATACAACCAACAGGTCGAAAAGATTGACCTTGCCAAACAATTTACCTTTTTGATCGATCAGCGGCATTCGTTTTGGTGTCCTTTCATTCGATTCGTCTTATTCTAGCGCCAAGGCGCGATAGTTTCCTTTCCATCTCTTCGTAACCGCGGTCGATGTGTTCCACGCCGTCCACTGCGCAAAGACCACCGGCAGCAAGCGCCGCCAAAACCAGCGATGCACCGCCGCGCAAGTTGGGGGCGGTGACTTGAGCCGGATGAAGAGCCTCCACGCCGTGGATGACTGCGCCTCCTCCCTGGAGTTGGATACGAGCGCCCATCTTGCTTAGTTCGGAGGTGATCAATAAACGGTTTTCAAAGACAGTCTCGCTGATCAGGCTGATCCCTTCGGCCAAACAGAGCAGGATCAGCATCTGGTTTTGCAGATCCGTTGGGAATCCGGGGTAGGGCATGGTCTTGATATCCACCGGCTTGAGACGGTGGAGGACGCGTAGATGCACTTTGCTTTTACTCGTCTCTACTTGCGCTCCTGCTTCCTGCAACTTTACCAATAAAGGTTCGAGATGAGCAGGAACCGTTTCCTTGAGAACGATCTCGCCTCGGGTGGCTGCTGCAGCCACCAGGTAGGTTCCTCCTTCGATGCGGTCGGGAATTACGCGGTGGCTGGCGCCGTGCAATTGGTGTACTCCCCGAACCTGGATCATCTTGGTCCCCGCCCCACGGATCTTCGCCCCCATCTTGCGCAGCATATTGCAGAGGTCAGCAATCTCGGGTTCTTCCGCGACGTTCTCGAGGATCGTCTCTCCCTTGGCTAAGGTTGCGGCGCAGACCAGGTTCACTGTCGCCCCCACCGAAGGATAATCCAAATAAATTCGACGACCCACGAGACGCTTCCCCTGGACCAGGATATAACCGCCCTCTAGCCGAGCCTCCGCGCCCAAGGCTTGGAAACCTTTCAAGTGATAATTGACCGGTCTGGCGCCGATATTGCAGCCTCCCGGGAAGATGATGCGAGCTTGTTTCACACGAGCCAATAAAGGGCCGGCCAGAGAGAGTGAGGCGCGCAGGCTGGCAGCTACCGGGTTGCTCACTTCAGGGTGGAGTTCCCTGCGACTGGCAGTGATGATGCGATGATTGGCTGGGTCAAAGGAAATATCAGCTCCCACTTCGCGAAGCAGTGTAATCATGGAGAAGACGTCTTGAATGGCTGGCACGTTCTCTAAAATCATGGGATCCGCTGTCAGCAGAGTAGCCGCCATCAGATGGACCGCCGAATTCTTGGCGCCTTGCGCCGATACAGAGCCCCGCAGGGGGACACCGCCTTCAATGGAAAAATGCATTTATTCCCTTTCTATCGGGATTTTTGATTTTTGATTTATGATTTTTGATTTGAAGACTTTCCAATCAAAAATCTGCAATCAGAAATCAGATTTATCATTTGACGGAACCAGGAAGAAATTCTGCGACCGTTTCGGCTGGCAAAGAAAGAAAGCGGCGAATGGCAGCATGGATCCGGTGGGAGGCATGTCCATCACCAAAGGGGTTGGCAGCCAGGGTCATCCGACGGTAGGAATCCTGATCATCAAGCAGTCTTTGGCAAGCCCGCCGCACACCGGCACGGCTGGTGCCAATGACTCGAATAACCTCGGCTTTTACGCCTTCGGGTCGTTCTGTGACTCGCCTGGTTACCAACACTGGGCGGTGAAAGGAGGGCGCTTCCTCCTGGATCCCGCCCGAATCGGTTACAACAAAGTAGCATTTCTGAAGCAAAGAGAGGAAATCGAGGAGGGTGAAGGGTTCGAAAAGATGGATATTATCCAAACCCGAGACGACCGGGAGCAAGGATGTACGTACGATTGGATTTTTATGCAGGCTGAGAGCGAGGTCTATTCCTGGATAATGCCGAGCAATATCAGCCAGAGCTTGGCCGATCTGCCGAAGTGGTTCGCCCCAGTTCTCCCGGCGATGCACCTCAACCAGGAGGAATGGCCGATTGGAAGAGAGTGGAGCGGGAAGAGGCATCGAAGTCAACCGTGAAGCCAAGCCCAACAGCGCATCCACGGCTGTATTACCGGTCACCAAGATGCGATTGGCAGGGATTCCTTCGCGGCGTAGATTGCGACGAGCCCCGATGGTAGGAGCGAAGGCAAGAGTCGCCAACTGGTCGGTGAGGAGGCGATTTACCTCCTCCGGAAAGGGATTGTTGCGGTCGAAAGAGCGCAAGCCTGCTTCCACGTGTCCGATCGGCACTTGGTGATAGGTGGCAGCCAAGGCGCCCGCCAAGGTGGTCGTAGTATCGCCATGAACCAAAACCAGATCAGGTTTCTTTCTAACCAGTATGCGGTCCAAGCCGGAGAGGCTGCGAGTGGTGATCTGGGCGAGGCTCTGGTGGGCTTGCATGATCTTCAAGTCCACATCAGCTTCCAACCGAAAGAGTTGCAGCACTTGGTCCAGCATCTCCCGATGCTGCCCGGTGACCACAATGAAGTGAGCTAGATCCGGGTCCGCACGTAGACGTTGAACGACCGGAGCCATCTTGGTGGCCTCCGGTCGTGTGCCGAAGATGGAGAGAATCGTCCGCTTACTTGGTTCCAAACAAGCGGTCTCCCGCATCGCCCAAGCCTGGCAAGATGTAGCCGTGTTCATTCAATCGTTCGTCCAGGGCAGCGGTGAAGATGGGCACTTCGGGATGCGCTGCAGAGAGGGTTTGAACGCCCTCTGGAGCGGCAATGATACAAAGAAACTTGATCTCGCGCGCCCCGTTTTCCTTAAGGATGGAGATCGCTTGAACAGCCGAGCCTCCAGTGGCCAGCATCGGGTCGACGACCAACACCTGCATCTCCGGAAGATTGGACGGCAATTTATGGTAATACTGGACCGGAGTCAGCGTGGCAGGATCGCGGTAAAGGCCGATATGCCCGACCCGTGCGTTGGGCAATAAGCGAAGGATCCCGGAGGACATCACCAGGCCGGCGCGGAGGATGGGGATGATGGCAATGCGTTTGATATCCACTATTTTGGCAGTGGCAAGAGCAAGCGGGGTTTGAACCTCAATTTCACGCATGGGAAGGTCGCTGAAGACCTCGAAGGTCATCAAGGCGCTAAGTTCCTCAACCAATTCGCGGAATTCCTTGGCGTTGGTTTCCCGATCGCGCAACAAGGTCAATTTGTGTTGGATCAAGGGATGCTGAATCTGCACTAAAACAGCCTGCGGCAACATGTTCACACTCATCAAAACCAGAGGGGAAAACGCTTGGTAAAAATCGCGATTTCGGCGCGAACCGATTCCAGAATGACGGGGTCATTGCGTCCTTCGATCGCTTCAGCGATCAGCCGGCCGACTTGTTTCATCTCCTCTTCCTTCATCCCGCGAGAGGTGAGGGCGGGCGTCCCCAAACGCAGGCCGGAGGCGATAAAGGGGCTGCGTGTTTCGAAGGGGATGGTGTTCTTATTGGTGGTGATGTTCACCGAATCAAGCAAAAGTTGCGCTTCCTTGCCGGTCACACCTTTGTTGGTAAGATCGACCAACATCAGGTGATTGTCGGTTCCCCCGGAGACCAGACGGAAGCCGTGTTCGAGCAAGCTGGCAGCCAGAGCCTTGGCATTGGCAGCGATCTGGCGCTGGTACTCCCTAAATTCCTCGGTCATCGCTTCACCGAAACAAACTGCTTTGGCGGCGATGATATGCTCCAATGGTCCCCCTTGAAGTCCTGGGAAGATCGCTTTGTCGATTTCCTTGGCCAGCGCAGCCTGGCATAAGATCATGCCAGAACGGGGACCGCGCAGTGTTTTGTGGGTTGTGGAGGTGACGACATGAGCGAAAGGCACCGGGGAAGGATGGACTCCAGCGGCCACCAGACCACAGATGTGAGCCATGTCCACCAGCAGATAGGCGGAAATCTCGTCAGCGATCTGGCGGAAGCCGGGAAAGTCGATGATGCGGGAATAGGCTGTTGCGCCGGCCACGATCATCTTCGGTTTGTGTTCCAGGGCCAGGCGCCGGACCTCGTCCATATCGATTCGTTCGTCAATTCTGCTCACACCGTACGGTATGAACTTCCATAGACGACCGGTGACGTTTACTGAACTGCCATGAGTAAGGTGTCCGCCATCGGTCAGGTTCATGGCCATAATTGTCTCTCCGTACGGGACCAAGGCGTTGTAGGCCGCCACATTGGCTGAGGCGCCGGAGTGCGGTTGAACGTTGGCGTGTTCCGCGCCAAAAAGCTCCTTGGCTCTTTCGATAGCCAAGCTTTCTACCATGTCGACAAACTCGCAACCGCCATAGTAGCGTTTCCCCGGATAGCCTTCCGCGTATTTGTTGGTCAATACGGAGCCTTGGGCTTCCAAAACAGCCCGACTGGCGTAGTTTTCCGAGGCGATCAACTCCAGCTTGTTCCGCTGACGATTTTCCTCTAGATGGATCATCTCCTGGACCTGGGGATCGCTCTCCATTAAATGCCTTCCGGATACGACTATGCTCATTTAGTGACAGCTCCTTTCTCGATCATCGCCGTGCTTTCATCTTTTTAACGAAAGAAGAAAGGGCGGCACCCTTGTCAAGTATTCCATCACAACCCACCCATGCAAGCCCTCGAGCATAGGTGGAACCTGATACCTAATGCGATTCCTTAGTGCAACCAGTACGGGAACCGGTCGTTCTATCTAACCCGATTTCTGGGGTAAGCTCAAGTGCAGGAGGAATCGTCACTTTCCTTCCCCGCTCCTGAGGGCAGGTACGCAATGGCTGACTCGTGCTCGATGCATTCAATCTTGGTCACCCTGCGTCGATGCCGTTCTTGGTTGGAAAAGGGTGTTTGCAGCCATACTTCTACGATCTCCTCGGCAAGACGCAATCCAATGATGCCGCTACCCAGGCACAGTACGTTGGCTTGGTTATGTTCCCGAGCCAGACGGGCTGAAAGGGGATCATGACAGAGGCTGGCACGAATCCCATGAACCTTGTTCGCTGCGATGGAGACGCCGATTCCAGTCGTGCAGAGAAGAATGCCGGCGTCAGCCGAGCCATCCGTGACGGCATGGGCTACGCTCTGGGCAAAATCCGGGTAGTCCACTGACTGTGCATTATCAGTTCCAAAGTCCAATACTTGATAACCTTTCGCCAGGAGGAAAGGCTTCAAATCCTCTTTCAATTGATATCCGCCATGGTCGCTGCCGATGGCGATCAGGAGATCACGCGCACCCATTCCAACGACTCATCTTCCGCTCCATGAATATCAGCCCCGTAATCCTTCAATTGCAAGGTGTAGTCGATGATCCCTTCGTCGATCTCTTCTCCGGGGCAGATGATTGGGATGCCGGGGGGGTAGGGAGTGATGGTTTCAGCACAGGCGCGTCCCACTGACTCTTGCAGGGGAATGCGCCTGCTCGCAGCGAAAAAGGCTTCGCGCGGGGAAAGTAGTTGACGAGGGATTGGGGGCATTCCCATCGGCGGGCGTTTGCAGCGGGAAGGATCTCCGGGAGATGACTCAAGGATGGCTCGCAGGCCATTCAACAGGGAAGCGATGCTTTCTTCGGTATCCCCGGCAGTGACGATGGCCAGTACGTTCCAAGGATCGCCCATCTCCACTTCCACCCCTTGCTCGCGCAGTAGCTCAAGGGCATGATACCCAGTAATACCCAGTTGCTGAAAGTGAATGGTCAGCTTGGTAGGATCTAAAGCATGCACTCCGGCTTGACCCACGACTTCTTGACCGAAACAACGCAGAGGAGACATCGCGTTGATCTCCTGTCGGGCCATCTCAGCCAGCTCGATAGCCCCTTCCCACAGCTCCTGGCCAAAGTTCACCATCTGCCAACGGGTAGCGTCCAAGGAGGCGGTGAGAAGGTAAGAAGGGGACGTGCTCTGCATCATTCGCAATACGGAGCGTACGCGTTCCAAAGCGATTCGTCCGTCATGCCAGTGTAGCAACGAAGACTGCGTCAGGCTGCCCAACGTTTTGTGAGCGCTATGCACCACCATGTCAGCGCCTGCTTTCATGGCTGGCTCCTCGAAGCGAGGGTGGAAGGTGAAGTGTGCTCCGTGCGCCTCATCTTGGAGGTACGGCAGGCCGTAGGAATGAACCAGTTCAGATAGGGCTCGGGAGTCGGCGGAGAGACCATAATAATTGGGAGAAGTCACCAGCACGGTTTTGGCGCTGCGATGCTTTCGCAAAGAGGTCTCCATCAGGTAAGAAGTGATCTGTCCCGGGATCCCCATCTCGTTTTGATAAGGAGCGTGAATATAGTGGGGGATTGCCCCGCTCAGGATCAGCCCACCATAGGCGGAGCGGTGGGACGTACGGGAAAGGATCACCTCATCCCCATCGCCCAAGGATGAAAGCAGCATTGAGACGACACCGGAAGTGCTGCCGTTGACCAGGAAGAATGTCTTATCAGCGGCAAAGGCCTCGGCTGCTAAATCCTGTGCCTGGGCAATGATCCAGTGCGGTTTTTGCAGATGGTCGATCGGGTCCAGCTCGGTGAGATCCATGCGGAAGACAGCCGGTCCGAGAGCTTCCAGCAGGGGGGCTGGGGCTCCGAAATGCCCTTTGTGTCCCGGTACATGGAAGCGGCTAGCCCCTCTCTGGATATGGTCAAGCAACCCCTCGAAGAGAGGAATATCCTGCTGGGTACATGGGATGTCCCTCGTTGGATTGATCTCCAGCGAAGGACGGATGGCGCTGATTACCACGTTGCCATATCACCTTCTTTCATAGAATGCCACATCTTATCGCGGGCGCTGGCTTTTGCAAGAGGAAAATGTGACCAAACTCCTGCTTCAGGGAGGCGAAACCGGAAATGCTGCCGCCTAGCAAATCAATTATTAAGTGATTAAGTAATCTAGTAAATACGAGACCTGCTGCCCCACTTAGCCACTAAACCACTTCACTGCCATTTCAGAATGGTCGGGGCGGCCGGATTTGAACCGACGACCTCTTGGTCCCGAACCAAGCGCTCTACCAAACTGAGCCACACCCCGACGGCGCCTGCAGAAAGCGCCTAGACTATAGACGAAGCCTCTTGGGCTGTCAATTTAGCGGCGATGGGAGCAGACGAGCTACCAATGCGGCCACTTCAGCTCTGGTGGCTAAAGATTGCGGACGGAAGGCGCCATCCGGGTAGCCATCCCAAGCTCCTTGCCAGGCGCCCGACTCGATTGGCAGAAAAGCCCAGTCTGTAGCGCTTAGATCAGTGAAAGTCGGTGCGTAATTAGCAGGTATAGACGGCCAACGGAAGACACGATCGATCATAGCGGCTAGTTCGGCACGAGTCACTGGAGCGGTTGGGTGATAACCACCATCAGGATAACCTTCCACAATCTGTGCCTTCCAAAGACGTTCAATGTAAGGAGTTGCCCAATAGCTGGGTTCCAAGTCACGGAATGGGAGCGTTCCACTTCGAGTCAGGGGGAGTTCAAAACCGAGGGAGAGGATCTTGGCCATCTCAGCACGGGTCAAAGGGCTCTCAGGTTGAAAAGTTCCGTCCGGGTATCCGGAGATGATCCCTGGAGGAAGCAATTGGGCGATGGCAGAGGATCCCCAATGCCCGCGTGTGTCGGGGAAAAGAAGGATAAAGGAGAAAGCAGCTTGTGCTTGTCCCTTCTCGCTGCCGACTTGGGCATTCATCGGATAGACGCCAGGCTTGATGAATTGAGGGGAAATGCTGAGGGTGCTTTGGAAGGTCTCCGCCGCTACAGCGAGCGGAGAGGAGAATTGGTAGGTGACGGGTTGAGATGTTTCCAGGGTGAGAGCTGGGCTGGAGGTGGAGGAGTCATCATAGAGGAAGAAACCAAGGGTAGCGGTCCCTGTTTCCCAAGTGTAGGTATAAGGAGCAGCAGGAGAAAGCTCCAAGCTTTTTTTATTGGAAATCGTCATGGGGAGAACCTTTAACTGGCCCGCGGCTGAGGCGGTGACCTCAAGCGTGTAAGCACCGGGAGCATAAGGTGAAGCTGTGCTCAAGGTTAAGACGGCGACACCCGGAAGGCTCAGGGTAGTAGGATTTATCAGAGCGGAGAGTCCGGCAGGCAAGCCGTTGACTGCCAGGGAGACGGAGGTTTGGCCTTCCCCCAGCAGGATCAGTGTTACCGTAACAGTCGAATCAGAACCCAGCTCCACGGAGGAGGGAAGAAGCAACAGACGGAAATCCTCACCCTCGGCCAACGTTGTCGATCCTCCTGCGAAGGAGAACAGGATCAGTGCGACAAGCAGCAGAGGAAGCAACCGGCTCATCTTAGAACTCGATTCCTTCCCCAGCGGCGATTCCTTGCCGCCAGCCATGCTTGACCTCATGGATTTCCGAAATAGTGTCAGCCAACTCCATGATCTCATTCGGGGCATCTCGTCCGGTAAGGATCAGGTGTAGGCCTGGTGGTTTTCCCCCAATCAAGATCAAGACTTCTTCCAGCGAAAGAAGGCCATATGTAATGGCCGGGAATATCTCATCCAAAATAAGGATCTGCCAATCTAGAGAGCATATAGATCGGCGAGCCAAGTCCAAGCCTCGCAGCGCTGCGCTGCGGTGTAACGGCAGATCCTCGGGACGATTGGGAAAGACGAATCCGGCGCCTACTTGATGGATCTCCAGGTATGGATAAAGCATGGCCGCTGCCTCCAGTTCACCGCTCTGCTCAGCCTTGAGAAATTGCAGCATCTGGACGTGCATCCGGTGGCCGACAGCTCGCAGCGCTAAACCAAGGGCAGCCGTGGTTTTACCCTTGCCATCACCGGTGAAGACCATCAAGCGTCCTCGACGGACGATCGTGGAGCAGTCAGGCGATCCGTGAGCTTCCCTATTCTCGTTCATCAATCCCTTTCCCGATTGTTTCGGCCAGTGTACGCACAAAGAGGATGTGGTTCAAGCTGACTATCAGTGATTCAGTAGCCGAGTGGTTAGGCAGCAGTACGATCTAGTGGTTGAGGAAGACCAAGACAGACCTTGACTAGACAGCCTGCAGCAGCATATTAGCTGACTCAAACACTAAACCACTTGAACACTAAAATACTTGTCTACTGATACAATGGCTCATGCCGATACGATTCGGGACCGCTGGCGTCCCTCTTCAATCCAAGGAACCTTCCACCCTGTCTGGTCTGGAAGCGTTGTCTGCTCTCTGTTTGGGATGCATGGAGATGGAATTCGTTCAAAGAGTCACGATGGGTGAAAAGATGGCCGGCTTGGTCCGGCAGAAAGCGACTGTTTTGGACATCTCTTTGTCCGTTCATGCTCCTTATTATCTGAACTTCAACGCCCATGATCCAGGGATTCTTGAGGCTTCGCACAAGCGTCTCAGCGCTGCTGCGCGGATCGGTTACCTGGCGGGGGCATCGGATATTGTCTTTCACCCAGGGTTTTACCAAGGAGACACCCCACAGACGACCTTCGCCAAGGTGCAAGGTGAATTGGCCAAGTTGATCGGGAATTTGAAGGCAGAAGGGATCCATTCACGCTTGCGATGCGAGACCACGGGTAAACACAACCAGTTCGGCTCTTTGGAGGAGACGCTGCAATTGGTCCTCGAGACCCCAGGACTGTCCGCATGTTTCGATTTCTCCCACCTTCATGCTCGCCACCAGTACCATACCGCAGCGGATTTCCGGCGCGACCTGGAGCGGATCGGAACGGTCCTGGGAGATTCCGCCCTGCAAGACCTCCATATCCACCTTTCCGGCATACAGTACACGGCTGCGGGGGAACGCAACCATCTTAATTTGACCGATTCGGATTTTCCTTTTGTGGCGATGCTGCAAGCCTTGCGCGAGGCAGGGGCAAGAGGGCGGGTGGTGTGCGAAAGCCCCAACCGGGAGGGAGACGCTGTACTCCTTCAAGACACTTGGCGTCAGCTTGCGGGGGCTTCCTAAGGACCTCTTTCCGGGGATGCGTCAGGGAGGTTGTTCCCACTTTCGTGGAAATGTTCTGTACCCAAGGGAAGGGGGGTGACCTGGAGAATCTCCTCTACCAACTGGATGGCGCTATCGCCGCGCAAGCGGGCTTCGGTCTTGAGAATCAGACGGTGCGGCAACACCACCGGCGCGGAGAGTTTGACGTCATCCGGAAGGACGAAAGAACGGCCACATCCCAAAGCCCAGGCTTGACTGGTCTGCATCAGGGCGAGGCTGGCACGGGGGCTGGCTCCCAGGTAGATGTCCTCGTGCCGGCGAGTGGCCTCAGCGAGGGCTACGATATAAGCCAGGACGGTCTCATCGACCCGTACCAATCGAGCTTGCTGCTGTGCTTCACACAGCTCCTGGGGGTCCGCAACGGGCTCCAAGGCGTGGATGGGATGGCGGCAACGCAGGCGCTCCAGCATCTCAGCTTCCTCTGAGGCAGTTGGGTAGCCCATCTGTAAACGAACCAGGAAGCGATCGATCTGTGCTTCCGGCAAAGGGAAGGTGCCCTCGTACTCGATCGGGTTTTCGGTGGCTAACACGAGGAATGGTTGGGGCAAGGTGTAGGTGATCCCATCGATGGACACTTGCTGTTCGCCCATTGCTTCCAGCAGCGCTGATTGGGTCTTGGGCGTGGCCCGATTGATCTCGTCAGCCAGTAGGAACTGGCTAAAAAGAGGACCTGGGCGGAATTCAAAGGACTGGTTCTGCTGATTGAAGACACTGAGACCGGTGACATCGGTGGGAAGCAGATCAGGGGTGAATTGCAGACGGCGAAAGGAACAGCTGAAGGAGCGGGCCAAAGCTCGACATAAGATCGTCTTTCCCACACCCGGCACATCTTCCATTAGGATATGACCACCGGCGAAGACAGCCGCCAAAGCGAGACGGATCGTTTCTCGCTTGCCGATGATGACGCGCTCGATATTGGCCAGCACCCGGCTGGCTAGCTCAGCTGCTCTTTGGGGCTCCACCGTGTGCCAGTTCCTTGACTCGTTGAGGCGTGTAGGGACAGCTCTCGTTCAGCTCGCAAGCCTGCCAATCCTCCACCCGGTCGATGAAGAGGATCCCATGGAGGTGGTCGATCTCATGCAACAAGACTCGTGCCAACATCCCTTCTCCGGCCAGCTCGATGGGTTTCCCTTCCTTGGAGAGAGCTTTTACTCTTACCCAGCTCGAGCGTTGCACAGGTGCGTAGAAGCCCGGCACACTAAGGCATCCCTCTTGTCGGGACTCTTTTCCGCGATGGGCGACCACGCGGGGATTAACCAGCGCGACTAGATCCTCTTCCTCCTGCCCGACGTTGCGATCGATGATAATCACTTGCTCCAAGACTCCCACCTGAGGAGCTGCCAAACCGATTCCCAGCGGATCTTCGCGCAATATCGAGATCAGCATCTCGATGAGTTTGCGCGTTCCCGCGGTAACTTCCCGCAAAGCTTTTGATTTCTTGCGCAAGAACGGGTTAGGAGCGGAAAGAATCTTCAAGAGTATTTCCAGCAAGCCCACAAGATGAAAGGAATCCGATAGATCTCGGCCTCCTTGCGCACTCCTTGCAACTGTTCAACTCCCCGCAGGATGTTTTGCATCGTTCTTGCCGATCCTCAGTGAGGCTCATCCTCCCGTGCCGGCCGGCTCCACGGGTTGTTTGCTGCGGTAGTCGGCGATAGCTGCTCGCAGCGCTTCCTCAGCCAGTACCGAACAATGAATCTTGGCCGGAGGGAGCCCACCCAGTGCTTTGATGACGGCCTGATTGGAGATTCGCTCAGCCTCGTCCAAGGTCTTGCCCTTGACTAGTTCGGTGACCATCGAGCTGGTAGCAATGGCTGCTCCGCAACCAAACGTCTGAAACTTGACATCAGTGATCTTCCCATCTTCCACCTTGATCATTAGCTTCATCACGTCCCCGCAAACAGGGTTGCCAACTTCTCCAATGCCATCGGCGTCGACAAGATCACCCATATTGTGAGGCTGAAGGAAGTGCTCCATGACTTTCGCGCTATATCCTATGCTCATTTTCGTCCCTTTCTTATTGGCCTGTTCATGATAACATTTTTCCTGGTTGCTGATTCCCAACTGCGAGGAGGTATATCTTGTTTGATCTGATTGTCATCGGCGCCGGCCCGGCCGGCTATGTGGCTGCGCTTTATGCCGCCCGCAAAAGGATGAAAGTGGCGGTCGTTGAAAAAGATTTGGTAGGCGGCGTTTGTTTGAATCGTGGGTGCATCCCGTCCAAAGCGCTGATTGCTTCTGGGGAGACCTACGAGCGCATTCGACATGCCAAAGAGTTCGGCATTGACCTGGATGGACGCGTTTTTCCCAACCTTCCCGCCATCGTCCAGCGGAAGGAGAAGGTCGTCGAGTTGATGCGGAAGGGAGTGGAAAACCTTCTCAAGGGCAGCCAGGTGACGCTCCTCCGTGGTGATGCACGGGTTCTCGCCCCTGGCCTGATTGAAGTCAATGGAGAGCGGGTAGAGGCCAAGCATCTGCTTATCGCCACTGGCTCTTCCCCATCCACCCTTCCCGGATTCCCTCTGTCCGGCCGTCGTGTCCTTTCCACTGACCATATTTTATCCCTGACCGACCTTCCCAAGCGCTTATTGGTTCTAGGGGCCGGCGCGGCAGGATGCGAGATGAGCTTCTTCTTCTCGATGTTGGGAGTAGAGGTGACGCTCCTGGAGTTAATGCCGAGGGCTCTTCCTGGGGAGGATGAGGACATCTCCCGTCTCTTGGAGCGGGAGATGCGTCGGCGCAAGATTCAATTTCTGCCGGGGGTGAAGGTAGATGGGATGGAAGAGGACAGCGACGGGGTGAAGTTGTTCCTTCCCGAAGGGAAAGTTTTAGAGGGAGACTACCTTTTCGTCTCCATCGGCCGTCTGCTCCACAGTCGAGGGCTGGGTTTGGAGGAGTTGGGCATTCGATTGGGGGGGAAAGGAGAGATCCAGACCGATAGTCGCATGCGCACCAATCTTCCCGGGATTTACGCGGCAGGCGATGTCATCGGCGGACTCCTCCTGGCTCATGTCGCTTCCGCGGAAGGCAAGGTAGCGGTGGACGAGATGCTGGGGCAAGCCATCCCAATTTCCTATGAGAAGGTGCCCTGGGCCATTTTTACGACACCGGAGATCGGCCGGGTCGGCCTCACCGAGCGGGAAGCGCGAGAATGCCTGGGCGAGGTGCGGGTGGGGCGTTTCCCTTATCGTGCTTTGGGGAAGGCGCAAGCCATCGGGGAGACAGTTGGGGAAGCCAAGATTGTAGCCAGTGTGTCCGGGGAGATTGTAGGCGCGCACATCATCGGAACAAGCGCCTCGGACCTGGTGCAGGAGGTTTCCACGCTGATGCAGGCAGGGGCGACTTTGGAGTCGCTTCGTCAGGTGGTCTTCTCCCACCCCACCCTCTCGGAGGTGGTGATGGAGGCGCTGGAAGACCTGGAGGGACTATCTCTTCATCAACTTCCACCCACCAAAGGATCTTGAAGACATCCTTTTTTCGAACAAGCGGCGAGCCAGGTTGTCCCCCTCTGTCCGTCACGCGATTTCAGCGCTAGAATGTCAGTAATGGCAGTCGGAGTCCTTCAAACAGATCGGAAAGGGGGTAGCGCGAATAGGAACTAGAATGTGCGGTGTCGGCGAGGGCGCCGATGCTTCTTTAGGAGGAAGGAAGCGGCTCAGGACCGTGGCTCCTTCTGGACCACCGAGACCACCTTGTGCGGTAACGAATAAAAAAATAGGAGGGAAATTTGCGTAGAATCAAGAACAGTCTGTGTATTCTCTTAGTTGTGTTTCTCGTCCTTTCAGCGTTCTTCCTGCCCCCTTCGGCAGCGATTGCGGCCGAGACCAAGACTATCCGCCTGCTTGAAACCGCTGACATCCACGGAAATGTTGAGGGCTGGAATTATTTTACCGACAAGGCCAGCAGCAGTGGCGGCATGTCGCGGATTGTCACCTATCTGAACTCCGTCCGGGCTGCCAATCCGAACACCCTGATCGTCGATGACGGGGATACCATCCAGGGAACCCCGCTTACCTATCTCTACAATATTTTAACCCCCGGCGTACCGAATCCAATGGCCGTGGCCATGAACTCCATGGGCTATACCTCGATGACCCTCGGAAACCATGAGTTCAACTTCGGCCAAGCCGTTTTGGACAAGATCCGCGGCGAGATGGCTTTCCCGATGTTGGCTGCCAACTGCCGTCTGATCTCCGATAACTCCTTGGTCTTCGATCCCTACATCATTCAGGACGTCGGAGGCGTACAGGTGGGGATCCTTGGCCTGACCAACACCTCCATCCCATACTGGGAAAAGCCGGAGAACATCGCCGGGCTGAAGTTCACCAACCCTGTGACAGAAGCCAACACTTTCGTCCCCTTAATGAAGGCAGCTGGCGCCGATGTGATCGTCATCGCCGCCCACAGCGGACTGGATGAGACCTACGGGCATGGCCACGAGGAGAACTTCGTCAAGGACCTGGCCGACTTCGTCCCCGGCGTTGATGTGATCTTGGCAGCTCACGCTCACCTGAAAGAGAACCTGGTGCGCAACGGCGTGCTGATCACCGAGCCGACGAATGCCGGCGCACAGGTAGCGGACATCACTATCACCGTTTCTGGAGAAGGAACAACTTGGGCGGTCACGACCAAGACGGCTACCGTTGTCGCTATGTCCGGCAAGGTTGAGGATCCTACTTTCCTGGCGCTTATGCAGCCCTACCACGACGCCACTCGGGTTTACATCAATACCCCCATCGGCTCGACCACCGGCGCTTTCCCGGGCGGAGCAATCGCCCGCTACAAAGATGGTCCAACTGCCGACTTGATCAACCTGGTGCAGACTGAAGCGGCCGCTGCCGCTGGCTTCCCGGTGGATGCCTCCTGCGCAGCCCTTTTCAACGACCAGGCTGCCCTTCCGGCAGGCGTTGTGAAACTGAAAGACGCTTACGCCCTCTATATCTATGACAACACCCTCTATGTCCTGCAATGTACCGGGCAGACAATAAGGGATGTGTTGGAGTGGACTGTCGGTTACTTCGCCACCTACTCCTTCAATCCAGCCGGCCCGAGTACCACACCGAACTTTCCATCTTACAATTATGATCTGTGGAGCGGGATTGATTACCAGGTGGACCTGACCAAGCCGATCGGTTCGCGCATCGTTAACCTAAGCCTGAATGGCGCTCCCATCACGCCGACCCAGATCCTGCGCGTAGCGGCCAACAACTACCGCGCTACCGGCAAGTTCGTTCCCCTGGGAGCGACGGTGCTCTACTCTTCCACCACCGAGGTCCGCGATCTGATCACTGATTACATCATAACCCATTCCCCTCTTGACCCCAACTTGATCTACGTCCATAACTGGGATCTCCTCCCCAACCCCGACCTCTGGATCTACCCCAACGCTGCGATGACCAAGACTGACTACTTGAACCTGGTCAACTTCGCCTTTGGCGATCCCACAAGCAGCGCCTTCTTCGTCGGAGACCGCCAGAAGAGGACAGGCTTGATCTTTGACCCGATTGAGAAGGATTTCGTCTTCCTGAACAAGGACAAGAGCTTCGGTGAGCGCCTCGTACCCAACGCCGTGATCAACGGGAACCGGATCAAGTTCACCTATCTGGCTGCCGATCTGCAGGTGCGCGCCGACATCAACCTGGCCGGCACCTCGGTGATCATGGTCGATGACATCGCCGGCGGAAAATCCTACCTCCTCCAGTCCACCGAAGATGGCAACGTCTTCAACACCGAGCGAGCCCTGGCCTACCTGGTCAACGAGGCGATGAGCGATCTCGTCTCCCCGGTCGCGGACTGGACCAAGCTGCAAACCTACTCCGACTGGAAGCTGGTCTCCCCCTGGGCCGGCTCCGCCTACACCTACATGACCGGCACCCTGACTTTCGCCAAGCTAAACCCCCTTTCCCCACTAACCAACGCTGAAGCACTCAGATGGCTGCAAGAGGCGCGCTACCCGCAGATCACCTTCATCACCACCAGTGACTTCCACGGTGCACTCGACCCAGTTACCGTCTCCGGTACCCTGATGGGCAGCGCCGCCGTGGACACCACCTATATTAAGAACTACAGGGCACGGAACCCGCTCGGTAGCGTGCTGGTCGACTCCGGCGACACCATGCAGGGCACACTGATCTCTAACTATTTCAAGGGTGCCTCCACCATCGATGTCTTCAACACCATGGGATACCAAGCCTCCGCGCTGGGCAATCATGATTTCGACTGGGGTCAGCCCATCCTCCAGCAGCGCATCGCCCAGGCCCAATACCCCTGGCTGTGCTGCAACGTCTTCACGGCGGGCACCAACGACAGACCAGCCTGGGTGACACCCAGCGCCATCATCGAAGCCAAGGGGGTGAAGATCGGCCTGATCGGCGCCATCACCATGGAAACCCCCATGATCGTCATGCCCAGCAGCATCGCCGGCCTGGAGTTCAGACCCGCTGCCCCGATCATCAATCAGATCGCAGCCGATCTGCGAGCCCAGGGGGCCAACATGATCGTGGTCTTGGCGCACATGGGCGGCTCGCAAAGCACCAGCGGCGTGATCACCGGGGAGGTGGCCGATCTGGCCAATGCCCTGGTGGGGGTCAACTACATCGCCTCCGGCCACTCCCATGTCAAATTAAACAGCGCGGTCAATAACATCCCGATCACCCAGCCCTATTCATCCGGGAGCGCCCTCGGCTTGGCCGACATCCGGGTCGATCGCCTAACTGGGACCAATGTCAGCTATACCTTGGCCGTGAACAGCACCTATGACCTCGGCGTCACGCCGGATCCGACCGTCGCTGCGATGGTCGCCGGCTACAACGCGACGATCGCCGTCATCAAGAACCAGCCGGTGGGAACCATCACCGGGCCGATCCTGCGCAACACGCCCGATCGCTATACTGCTGAGTCCGAAGTTGGCGATCTCTGCACTGACGCCCAAGCGTGGAAGGGCGGCGTTTCGATCTGCTTCACCAACCCGGGCGGGATCCGCGCCGACATCAAGAGCCCTGTCGGAGCTTACCCCTACAATGTCACCTGGAATGACATGTACACGGTCCAACCCTTCGACAACCTGGTCACCCTGATGGATCTGACCGGCGCCCAAATCAAGGCAGTACTCGAGCAGTGCTTCCCGCCAGTGGCGACCAGCACCAAGATGCTGCAGGTATCCGGCATCAAGTACACCGTGCAGTTAAGTGCCCCAGCCAACGCCAAGATTATCGGCCTCACCCTGGCGGATGGGACCCCAATCAACCCGGTGACGACCTACCGCGTCGCGGTCAATAACTTCCTGGCTACCGGCGGCGATGGTTTCACCGTCTTTAAGCAGGGAACCAACCAATTCAACACCGGGATCTCCGATATCACCGCCCTGGTGGACTATGTCCTCTGGAAGTGGGGCACTCCCCCCGCCAACACCCCCTTCTCCTCCCCCTTGCAAGGCCGAATCACCGTCGTTCCCTAAATAGCAGTTTACGAATCATAAGAAAAGCGGAGGGCGCCGATCGGCGCCCTCCGCTTTTCTTTGGATCGGGAGGATCGGCTAGAGGAGACTTTCACCCCCGTCAACGCGCAGGATCTGGCCGGTGATGAAGGGATTGGCCAGGAGAGCCAAGGCTGCTTGGGCGACCTCTTTCGGGGAACCGTACCGGCGCAAGGGAAGGTGTGGGGTGATCTGCCCAGCCATGATTTGGTCCTGTGGGTCAAAACCGGTATTGATGTAGCCAGGAGAGAGCGCGTTGACGCGCAGGCGGGGTGCCAGGATGGCGGCCAAACCCCTGGTGAGTGCCAGCAAGCCGGCCTTGGCTATCGAATAGGGGAGAGCATCAGTTTCGATACGCTCAGCCGAAGTGGAAGCCAGGAAGAGCATTGCGCCGCCATCAGCCATCCAGGGTGCGCTCTGGCGGGCGATCAGCCAGGCGCTCTTCAGGTTGACGTCCATGGCCTGATCCCATTCCTCTTCCGAGGTGCGATCCCAGGGTTTGTGCTGGATGAGTCCGATGGTATGCACCAGGTAATCGAGAGGAGTTCCGTCTTTCATGATCGTGCGGAGGAGCGTGGCGATCCCCTCCCCGGTGCCGGCATCTGAAACCACCAACGCTGTTGGGCCTAGGATGGACAGCTCTTCGCGGCACACCAAACCCTGTTCGGGGTGATGGATACAGTTCAATACGACACGGCAACCGGCCTCTAAAAAACCTGAGGCGATGGCTCGACCGATGCCGCGGGTGGAGCCGGTAACCAAAACATGTTTCCCCCACATCGCTGGATAATTCATGGTTTCCTTCATTTTCGTAGATCTTCCTTTTTCCAGTAGCTTACTCCAATATCGACAGAACCGCCGGTGGCAAAAACACCTGCCTAATTGGGAGAAAATCCGCTTATTTCGTTCTGCCTGCCGTTGGCAATCCAAGTGCTGTTGCGGTTGGATTTCCCCCCGGTCCTCAGTTAGTTTTGTCGCTCCACCTTGCGGAAAAGAAAATAGTAAGCCAAAGAAGAGAAGACGTAGAGCCCGATCGTAATGTAGAAAGAGATGCTGAAGGAGAGAGTATGGATGATCGAGCCGCCTACCCAGGATGAAATCGTCCAGGCCCCGTTCCAGGCCAGGACAGAGAAGCTGTTGGTGACCTCGCGGTCAGCAGCGGGGACCATCTCCATGTTGAAAAGACTTTGGATCGGCCCGGACATGTTCATCAAAGTGCCGCGGATAAGGAAGGCCGCCAAGGCTAACGGCAAGGAGGGGGCAAGGGCGAGAATCAGCATGAAAGGGATTGAAGCTAACTGGGAGAGGACGATCGTATTGATCATCCCCAATCGCCTGGCGAAGACCGGACCGGAGAGGAATCCCAGCACCATCATCCCCTGTAGGAAGGCGAAGTAGACGCCGATTTGAGCAGGGCTGGCGCCGAAGACATCGCGGAAATAGAGGTTGAGGAAGGGTATCACCAAGCCCGCCCCCATCCCTACCAAAGCGTAGGGGATACAGATTTTGACGATCAGCCGTTTGTCCTGGGCACGGAACAGTTGGCGTACCGTGATGGAGGGACCAGACTCCTTCTTTTCCCGGATCAGTCCGTAGGGAATCAGACCAGTCAAGGCCAGGATGGCGCCTGCCCCCAAGGAAACTTGCAGGGCGGTCAAGTGAGAAAGACCGAAAGACTGGAAAAAAGTCGGCAGGTAACCGCCGAGGAGATTCCCCAAAATACCCGCCAAGACCCCTACCGCCATGTTGAAGGCAAAAAGATGAGCCCGCTCGCTGGATGAGGTGTTACGCATGAAAAAAGGAGCGGAGAGAAGGCGAGAGACAGTCAGCACTCCTCCTACGAAGAGGTTGGCCCCCATCAACAACTCCGGTTGGAGGAAGGATGCTTGAGCCAGGTAGCCAAAAGCCCCCAGCAGGCTGGAGACGACCAGGATGGTCTGGGCGGGGAAGCGCTTGGCCAAGTAGGCGGCAGGGAGAGCAGCCAGGAAAGTGCCCAAGGAACCGAGAGAGAGAATCCGGCCGATCAGATCCTCGGTAAAACCCGCCTCGCGCAGGGTCAGATTGAAGAGCAAACTGAAGATGGAAAAGCCGACACCGATCAGAAAACCGCCCAGCAGGAACCAGCGAGCGTTGGCCTGAAAACGCCGGACTTGCCCTATATAATCCCGGAGTCCTTGTAGGATGGTCACCGTGGTCTCATTTGAGCCCTAACAGGTTAGGAGGTTCCTCTGGGAAAGGCAAGCCGCGGAGAGTAGCGCTTTGGTCAAGAAAGATCGATTACGGCTTCTCCACTGTGAACGAGCCGCTGGTGAGGAGTTCTCCATCGGCGAAGAGCTCTACCTGGTAGGTTCCGGAAATCAAGTAGTCGAAGGCCTCGGAGATTGGGAAGCGGACTGACCAAATGGCCCCCCCGTTTTCCCCCAAATCCCACTCTTCCGCTCGTTCCAGCAGGAATTGCTCGTTCCAATCAAGGTAGACCTTCTGCACGATTTTGGTTCCGGGAGGGATCGTCTCGTACTGGAAAGAGAAGAAGACAGCCGGGGTGTAAGCTGGAAAACTGCTGGTGGTGGTGAAGACCGTCTCTCCCTGGGAATCCGTCGTTTCTTCGCCGAAGAGCAGAGGAGAAAAATAGGCGCCGCTAGGGGTAGGCGTGGCAGTTCCCAGAAACTCTAAAGAGACGTAGGCTTCCTTGACGCGTTTCAAGACGGGGTCGATTCCATCCACCGGGGTGACCGATTTCATCTGCTCCATCAGGAAGATGAGTTTGCGGAAGATGTAGGAGTCTGAATAGAGGCGGTTCGAGGCAGCGTGCTGGATGGCTTCCTCAGTCGCCTGGAGAGCTTCCTGGGGCTTTCCCCAGAAAAGGTCATTGACGGCCATGTCTAGACTGATCAATAGCTTCTGCTGGGGTGCGAGGACTGCGGCACGTTCAAAAGAGCGCTGGGCTCCGGTATGATCTCCGCCATAGAACTGAGCTACGCCGAGGCTGAGGTGGCTGTCGAAGTCCTGCTGTCCTTGTTGGATGGCCATCGTTAGGTCGGGGATGGCTCGCTGGAAATCAGACTGGGCGGCCTGCAGATTCTGCGAACCAAAGATTTCGGATTGACCAAGAACCGACCAACTTTTTCCGCGCAACGAATAAGCCGAGGGAAAATCAGGGGAGAGAGCGATTGCCTGGTCCAACTGCTCAATGGTTTCGAGAGCATGCGGACGGATACCGGCGAAGTCGTTGACTTGGTAATCAAGAGCAGACTGGGCATAGTTGGCGCTGGCTTGACTATACAATTGCTGAGCCTCCGATGTGGGGAGGCTGAAAGGCGCCAGCAAGTTGATCAATGCATAGACGACTACAGCCAGAGCCAATACCAAGCCCACCAGGGAGAAGACGTAGCGCATGCGGGTGGTGATAGTCAAAGAGAGAGTCAGCAGGAAGAGGGCCACTGCCAGGATGGTGATCCCAGTCAAGTAGGCACTGCTCTTGTTGCTCCAGGTGGTGGCCACCCGCTTGGCCACCCGTTGTTGTTCACCAATGAGAGCTTGAGGAATGACGTAACGTTGAAGATAGATTTGAATCAAGGTGTTGGAAGGGGTGATGACACTTTCTGATTGAAGTTCCTGGTTCAGTGTCGCGGATCGGGAGATGTTCAATTGTAAAAGACGCTGCCAGGCTTCTAGGACAGGAATCTCTTGAGAGTCCTGGTAATCCATTTGCAAAAGATTGTCGACCTCAGCCATCCAGGCGATATTCTCTTGGGTGGTGAGTTGCCGGCGGGCGCGGGAAATCTCCTGCTGGGCGATCATCTCCTGGGGCAAGCTCTGGATGGCCAAAATCCTGCTGTCCCTGTTGGCGATGGAAGAGTTCATCCCTGCTTCAGTATTGAGGTAAGCCAGCAAAGCGCCAAGGAAAGTGATCCCGGCGATGACGATGGTAAAAATCACCTTAAAGCGTTTATCATCCATCTTCGCTATACCACCCACAGGACGAAAAGAGAAAGACCGGCAGCATAAAAACATACCCCCCCCGCTGCCCATAGCAGGCGGCGGATCTCTGCGTTCAAGCCAATGATGAAGAAAAAGATGGCTGCGGTAAAGAAGAGATTGAGCGAAATCAAGCGCAAGGTGAGAGCCCGCACGTCTTGGGCTTGGTTCAACGAGAATGCCCAATCAAGATCTCTCTGGCTGGCTGCTTCTGCCAGGCGGGCACGTTGGTACTCCTCGGCCTGGAAGCTGTCCACCGCCTCTCCCCGCAAGAGATAATCCTGTTCGATGTTTTTCTGGTTGTAGCTAGCCTGGTTCAAATCCCGCAGGCGTTCGTCCCACAGGATCGCGACCAGGTCGGTCGGGCTTCCTGTCGCCTGTGCGTCCAGGAGTTCGGCTGTCTTGAGGTGCAGAAAATACTGATCATAATAGAAGAGATTGGCGGTGAGATCGGTAGCGATGGTAATTCGCGCGCTGGCAGCGTCCAAAGACGCCTGCGTGGCAGCTCCATCCAAGATGCCGGCCCTGCTGTTAACCTGGGCAGCGGTCCAACTGACCAAGGCAGCGGTCACCGCTGCCAGGGCGATCAGGATACTGACCACAGTTTTGAAAGATCCCTTGTCTTGCTGGTCCACCTTTTATACCAGCACCACCCTTCCTTCGATTATTGCTGATTTTTGACCGCTGATTTTTGATTGGAAAGTCTTCAAATCATCAATCCAAAATCTAAAATCAACAATCAACAAGCTTGTTCCTGCATGAGCCGGCTTAGTCGATTGGCCTGCTGGATGATTTGTTCCTCCGGCAGACCCACTAACCGCCCGTCGCGCACCACCACCCGGCCGTTGACAACAGTAGCCTTCACCAGGTGGTTGTCCCCACAATAGACCAGAGCGGCCAACGGGTCAGAAAGAGCGCCGGCATAACCCAATTGATTCAAATCTACCAAGGCCAAGTCTGCTGCCTTACCGGCTTCCAGGCTTCCAATCTCCGGGCAACCGAGCACGGCCCCTCCACCGGATGTTGCCAACCTCAAAGCTTGCTCAGCGCTCATCGAAGAAACGCCATGGGTCAGTTTGTGTATGAGCAGGCAGTTGCGAACCTCTCCCAACATGTCGGAGGAATCGTTGGAAGCGCTTCCGTCCACCGCCAACCCGACATCAATCCCTAATTCGCTCATCCGTGGAACCGGCGCAACGCCGGAACCCAGACGCATGTTGGAGGTAGGGCAGTGAGCCACTTTACTGCCGGCATCAGCCATGCGCCGCAGTTCTTCCTCATTCAGATAGATGCAATGAGCGAACCACACATCTGGTCCGCTCCAGCCGGTTTCCTCCAGATAGGCCAGGGGACGGCGACCGACACGTTCCAAACAGAAGCGCTCCTCGTCCCTGGTCTCCGCCAGGTGGGTGTGCAGGCGGACTCCATGCTGGCGCGCCATCTCCGCGCTCTTCTCCAACAAGCTTCTTGAGACAGAGAAAGGCGAGCAGGGGGCCAGGGCGATACGCAGCATGGAGTAGGGGGCTGGGTCATGGTACGTATCGATCAGGCGCTGGCAATCGGCCAAAATCGTCTCTTCATCTTGCACGACATCATCGGGGGGCAGACCTCCAGCGCTCTCCCCCAGCGACATGCTGCCACGACAGGGCAGGAAACGGATCCCCAATGAGCGGGCGGCTTCGATCTCAGCGTCGATCAAATGAGGATCGGCTCCATTTGGAAAAACATAAAACTGGTCTGTTGTGGTGGTACAGCCGGTCAGGAGCAACTCGCCAATCCCAAGGGCCGCGCTCCAGTAGACGACCTCAGGATCTAGGAAGCGCCAGATCTGGTAGAGATGGCGTAGCCAGGGGAAAAGTTCAGCATCCTGGACAGCGGGAAGGTTGCGTTGGTAGGTCTGATAGAGGTGGTGGTGTGTGTTGACCAAGCCGGGAAAGACCAGACAGCCACTGGCATCGAGCACTTCGTCGACTGGAAGACAGACTTGCCCGCCGACTTGAACCAGTTGATTCCCCTGGATCAACAGATCTCCGCTGGTGCGATGGCCGGCTTGGTCAAGGGTCAGGATCATCGAGGCGTTGCGGATCAGCAATGTTCCCATTCAAGCTCCTTCCTTTGATTCGCTCGAGGGCAGCTTCTTGGCGCGGGTCCAGGTGGTAAAGATGCGACGAAACCCGATGGTCACACCCATCATCAGAATCATTGCGCCGTACCAGAGGAAACCAAAACGGATCCAGAGGGCGGCGAAGAAGATTGGAATCATGATCAGGGTAGCAGTAGGGATGGGCCGGTCCAGTCGCAACTTGGCCAGGGGGCTTTTCCAGAAAATGAGAGTCAGGAGAACAGTAGCTGCAGCCAGTAGAGCGCTTTCCAGCGGCAGCAGAACCAAGACAAAGCCAAAACCGGGGGCTAACCCCCCTCCCCCTTCGAACCGGAAGAAGATCGGCCAGTCGTGGCCGGCAATGAGGGCAAAACCAGCCAGTGCCACTGTCCAGATGTTGGTATCGGGAAAGAGCCAGCGACAAACCAACCCTACCGCGACCCCTTTTCCGATATCCAGCGCCAGAACCCCAATTCCTACCCCTGGGCCGTACTGCCTGAAGGCGCCGGATGCTCCGGCGTGATCATGTGCCCGAATATCACCTTTCTTGAACAGACGGCTGAGAATGATCGCGAAGTTCAAGGAACCAATCAGATAGCTGCCCAGGATCAACAGGAATTCAGACATCATCTTCTTTCCTGGCCTTGTCTTCAATTTTCACGACGCGGCTGCGGCGGATCACCATCTCCATGCCAAAGACGAGCAGGAGCAAGGTGAACCAGAGGAAACCATACCAGATCAAGGAGTAAATAATGTAAAGAATCAGACCGAACACTGCTGCTGCCGGGAGGGGACGGCCCAAGGGACGCACGGCGCGCCCCAAAGCAGGAACCTTGGCGAAGAGCAGCGCTACAAGAAAGGTAAAAATAGTGAAGAGAAGGGTGTCCAATGGTTTGATTACGAGCAGGTAACCGTCCACGGTGGTTAGCCCGCCTCCGCCGGAGAAGCGGAAAAAGATCGGCCAGTTGTGGCCAGCCACGACTGCGAAGCCAGCTGCTACCATCACCCAGGATTGCGCTGGAAAGAGCAGTAGGCAGACCCAAGCAGCCAAGGCTCCCTTTAGCCCATCCAAGAGAAGGACGGTGCTCCCCAGGACAACGCCATATTGACGGAAGGCTCCGGATGCACCGGCATGGTCGCGAAGGCGAATGTCTGACTTCTTGATCAAGAAGGACAGGAGCAGGGCAAAATTGAGCGAACCGAGCAGGTAACAGCCAAGGATTAAGGCTGCTTCGGTCATTTTGGTTCCTCCGGATAGAGGATCTGAATTTGGTTAGGGCAAGCCGAGTAATGGTTGGGGAGAGCGCCGAACATCTCCCCGTCGGCGAAACAGTAGATAGTGCGGTGAGGATCCAAGCAGTTCAGTTGAAGCTCCTTCCCTTGAAAGTATCGCACACCAGGGTCTTTGATGTGCTCCCCGGAAAAAACCTTGAAGAAAAGGGGGAATAGGTGCAGATGGCTCTTACTGGTGATCACGCAGGCATCCAGGAGGCCGTCCTGGAAAGAAGCCTTGGGCAGGATTTTCATCCCTTGTGAGTAGGTGGAAGTATTCCCCACCGCCACGACGTAGGTGTGGCTGAACTGATGGCGTTCCCCATCCAGGATCAGCTCCAAGGTGAAGGGTCGAAAAAAAGCCATCGTCCAGAACCCCACTAGAATATAGGAAGCCCCCACCTTGGGCAGGAAACGTTTCCATTTCTCTGCGTTGACCGCGGCCTGGCCATCAACCCCCACGCCACCGACGCCGAGAAAGGCGCGACCACGACACTTGACCGCGTCGACACTGCGGGGACGGCCATGGATGATCGTTTGTAGAGCCTCCTCCGAGTCAATCGGCAACCCAAGGTCTTTGCAAACATCATTTCCGCGCCCATAGGGCAGGATCCCCATCATGCTGGTCGTCCCTTCCAGGCCATTGACGACTTCCAGCACGGTCCCGTCCCCGCCACAAGCCAAAACCGGGTCAAATCCCAGCAGAGCTGCCTGACGGGCCAGCCCGGTGGAAGCGCCAGCGAAGGCGCTCTCCAGTAAAGAGACCTCAAAGCCCGCCTTCTGCAGCGTTTCTATCGCGTGGGAGGACATCTCTTTGGCTTTTCCTCCACCGGCAATTGGATTCAAAATAATGGCTACTCGCATAAGTTCCGCTCTTTCTTTCGTATTATGTTGCCCAACAAAGAGAAGCAGTAAAAGATGATGAATATATTGCACGACTATCCCGTCTCTGGCAATAATGTCGGGAATACGAAGTCAGAGCATCTCGCTCGGGAGGATCGAATGCACCAAAAAGAGGTTGAAGCACAACTTGGAAGAAAAGCGGAGTACGGAGGTTTTCGATGAGAGCGCTCAATGAGAAGATATGCCGAGAAGGAATCTATCTTGGTGATGGAATCCTAAAAGTGGATAGTTTTCTCAACCATCAGGTGGATCCCGCTTTGATGGATTGTTGCGGACGCGAGTTGGCTGATTCCTTCCGGACAAATAGGCCGCAACTGATCCTCACCGCGGAGATCTCCGGGATTGCTCCAGCTCTCCTGGCGGGATTGCATCTCGAGATCCCGGTCGTTTACGCTAGGAAACACCGCCCGATTACCATGGCTCATGATGTATACTTTGCTACCGCTCCCTCGCATACCAAGGGCGGAAATGTTTCCCTTTTAGTCTCCAGTGAATTCCTCGTTACTGGTCAGCGCGTCCTTGTGATAGATGACTTTCTTGCCTCCGGCGCTACCATCCTCGCCCTAACCCGCTTAGTCAAAGCTGCCGGCGCTCAACTGGTGGGAATTGGAGTGGTGATCGAAAAGACGTTCGAAGAAGGCCGACGGCTGTTGACTCCACTTGGGGTGCCAATCGTCGCTTTGGCAAAAGTGACTTCTATGGTGGATGGTCGAATCCTCCTCGAAGATTCGTGAGGAAAGCGGTTGTCGTCTTAGACTTCGGATCCCAAACGAGCCAGTTAATCCTCCGCCGGGTTCGTGAACTAGGGTTCTATGCCGAACTGATCCCCTGCGATGCTGCACCAAAAGACTTCGCTGACCTTGTCCCTCAAGCTTTCATACTATCGGGGGGGCCAGCCTCCGTCTATGCGCAAGGAGCACCCTCTCTTCCACCCTACGTGTTGAACAGCAACTTGCCGGTTCTCGGGATCTGTTATGGCATGCAACTTCTCGCTTTAACCCTGGGAGGAACAACCCGGCCAGAAGGCGGTGAGTATGGGAGAGCGCAGTACCAGGTGAACGTCAAGACTCGGCTATTCGAAGGTTTGCCAGATTGCTTCTCCGTCTGGATGAGTCACGGTGATCGCGTCATATCGCTCCCACCCGGTTTTCATGCGCTCGGTCAAACCGAAGAGACTGCGATTGCTGCCATGGGTGACGAGCAGAACTGTCAATATGGCTTGCAATTTCACCCGGAGGTGGCACATACCGCCTATGGGAAGCAGATTCTGGCCAATTTTCTCTACCGTGTGGCTGGATTGAAGCGGGATTGGGATGTCCCAACAATCAAGGAACAAACAGTTGAGGAGATTCGTCGCCAAGTCGGCGATCTCCGGGTTCTCTGCGCTCTATCTGGTGGCGTAGACAGCGCTGTCACTGCCTTTCTCCTCCAACAAGCCATCCCTGGTCAATTCCAGTGTCTGTTTGTGGATACCGGTCTGATGCGACTGGGTGAACTGGCACAGGTGAAGGATGCTGCTGCACTTGTTGGGTTTCCTCTCCGTGTCTTTGACGCCTCAGATCTTTTTTTTCGGGCTCTTGCAGGAGTGAGCGATCCAGAGGAGAAGCGGCGTCGAATCGGTGGACTCTTTATCGAAGCGTTCGCCTTAGAAGCCCGCTCCCTTGGTTCGTTTCAATTCCTCGCACAAGGAACCATCTACCCGGATGTCGTGGAGAGCCGAGGCTGCGATAGGAAACAGGCTGCCAAGATAAAGACTCATCACAATGTGGGTGGATTGCCAAAGGTGCTTCCCTTCCGGTTGCTGGAGCCCCTGCGCTTTCTCTTCAAAGATGAGGTGCGAGCGCTCGGTCTTCAGTTGGGGGTGCCAAGTATGATCCTCAACCGCCAGCCGTTCCCCGGACCTGGCCTGGCTGTCCGCATTTTAGGAGAAGTTACTCGAGAGAAAGTCACCTTATTACAGCGAGTTGATGCCATCTTCCAAGAAGAGCTGCAACAAGGCAACTTGGTTAATCTTCCCAGCCAATCTTTCGCAGTCCTCTTGCCGGTTCGGTCTGTCGGTGTCATGGGAGATCAGCGGAGTTACGGTTTTGTGCTGGCCTTACGGGCGGTCCAGAGTGACGATTTCATGACAGCAGATTGGTCTGACTTGCCACGCGAGCTTCTTGCCAGGATATCCAATCGAATTGTCAATGAGCTGCCGGTCATCACGCGGGTGGTTTTCGACATCACCAGCAAGCCCCCGGCCACAATCGAGTGGGAGTGATCGCTTCCTTACTCATCCGACTTGCAGGAACGGGAACACCCTTCTTCAATTCGCGTCTTATAGATAGGAGGTAGTGCCAATGAAACGACGAATGATCTGGTTGTTGAGTGTCCTTCTCGTAGCCATCATGCTCTTGGGCGCCTGCTCGGCAGTGGCGCCTGCGGGCACTGTGAAGGAAGGACTACAGGAAGCGCCCCAAGCGCCTGATCCAGCTTTGGAAGCCCCCCTTGATGCTAACGGGCAATCTCTGTCCGGGGATGGAGCAGTTAGTACTTCTATTGGAACCAGTGGAGTATCTGAACGCGTTATCAAGAGCGCATCGCTGGAAATAGTAGTGGAAAAGGGCAAGCTGAAGGAAATCACTGGCCGGTTGACCTTGCTGGCAGAGGGGAAGAGAGGCTACATGCAGTCTTCCCAGCTTTCTTCAGGCGATGGTTGGCAGCAAGCGTTGTTGATGATCGTGGTCCCGGTGAACGAGTTCGCCACTACTTTAACGGAGGTAGAGAAGCTGGGGGAGGTGCTCAGCTCTTCCACCAGTGGTCAAGATGTGACGCAGGAATATTATGATTTGGAGTTGGATCTAACTCACTGGGAGACCGAGAGACAGTCTGCCCTGCTTCTTCTGGAAAAAGCGAAAACGATTGACGAGATTATCCAAGTGAGGCAGTTCCTTGAGCCGATCGACCGCCAGTTGAACGAGATCAAAGGAAGGATTCAGTTCCTCAAAGGATCGAGCGATTACTCCAAGATCCAGGTCAGTCTGACAGAGAATGGCGCGGTCCCAATAGCGAGCGAGGATAACTTCTGGTCGCGGGTGGGTGAGGTTTTCCTGCGGAGCATTTCGTTCCTCCTCACGCTCCTGGTGGCAGTCTTGCCGTGGGGATTATTGGCCTTGCTGGTGCTCTACCTGGTCTTCCGCTTCCTGCGACGGAATCGCCCTTCCGCGTCCCCACCTTCCACGCCTGCCTAATCACTGCTGATTAACTAGACTCTTCGTCCCGGGAGGCAAATGCCTCCCGGGACTCTTTCTACCCTCTTGCAGCGGTGAGTGACTAGGCGCAGAATAGTCGCTGGGGAATCTTGAACATCATTTTGCCAGGCGATTTCAGTGAGAGGATTGGAGAAACGCTGATGATCAAAGCATACCGGGAAATTCAGTCAGTCTTGACTGAAGTCCAGGATCTTACTTTTCCTCACACATGGATCCGCCTTATCGCACCAACTGCGGAGGAAGTAGAGAGAGTACATAAGGATACCGGACTCTCTTTTGATTTTTTACGAGCTGCACTCGACAAAGAAGAACGGCCCCGTCAGGAAGAGGAAGGGAACCAAGCCCTGGTCTTGCTCAGTCTCCCCATGCAACGTTCAGACCTCATTTACCGCATTATCCCCTTGGGAGTTGTAATTGGCCCGCAGCATGTGGCCACTGTCTGCCTGGAGGAGACCCCGCTGGTACGCGAATCTTCCCAGCGTTTGCGCATCCACCCAGGCAAGCGGACCCGTTTCTTCCTTTTGTTGTTGTATTGGGCGGCAATCCAATTCATTGAAGGAATCAACCAGTTGAACGCTCGGGCAGAGGCTCTGGAGATCACTTTGCGGCGCTCCCAACGAAATGAGCTGATGTTTCAGTTGATGGAAATTCAGAAGAGCTTGGTCTATTTTTCTATTGCCCTTAAATCGAACCAGATATTGATGGATGAATTGTTGCGTTCCTGCTTAAAACCGCCCAGCGGAGCCGAACGTTGGAACCGTCCACTGCGGCTTTACCCGGAAGACGAGGACTTGTTGGAAGATGCCATCACAGAGAACAAACAGGCACTCTCGATGGCTGAAGTGCATAGCAACATTCTCTCCTCAACAATGGGAGCTTTCGCTTCGATCGTCTCCAATAATCTGAACATGGTGATGAAATTCCTGGCGGCGGCCACAATTATCCTGGCCATCCCCACCATGATCGGCTCTTTTTATGGGATGAACATTGCCCTTCCCTTGCAAGATCATCCCTGGGCTTTCCCGATTGTAATGGGCGTCTCTGCTTTGGCCTGCGCAGTGGCGATCTGGTTCCTGGTTCGCCGCAGAATGCTCTGAAGACGAACAAGCATCCTCTCCATTGCATGACAACACCCGGAAGGGAGTCTTGCCAAGGGTTGCGAGAAGCTTTACATTGAAACCTGAGGGCGTAACCTCCAAGTTTCCCACTTCCTAGCGACGACGTCTTCTCTACTGATCAGTGGCAGTTTTTGAGATGTTCTGCCAAAGTACGATGATCGTCTTCCCTAGCTCTTCCAAGAGTGGGGAAATTGTGGAGAGAGGCAAGCCCAAGCAAGAATTCCGCAAAGGAGAAGCATATTCATGCAAGATTGCCCGCGGCAGCGTGTCCCTGTTTCTTTTGCGATCCCTTTCTGGGAGAAAACCCAAGACCTTGTGGACCAGTTCATCGACATCTCCCTCAATTACCGTCAGAGCGGCCATCCTGGGGGATCCCGCTCCAAAGTGCATATTCTTCTGGCCACCCTGCTCTCGGGAGTCATGACCTATGACCTGCGCGACCCCAGCAAACGCTTCGCTGACCGCTTCATTCTTTCCGCTGGCCACACCGTGCCATTGGTCTACTCCACCATGGCTGTCCTGAACGAGGCTTTGCGCACCCAACACCAACGCACCGGCGACTCACGCTTCCAAGCAAAAGTGGATGTGGTTTATCCTGAAGATCTGGTATTTCTTCGACGGCGAGGTGGTCTGCCCGGTCACGCCGAGTTCTCCGGGAAAACGCTCTTTCTGAAATTCAACACGGGTCCTTCCGGGCATGGGTTCCCGGCCGCGGTGGGGGAAGCCTTCGCCCTTCAACGAGCAGGTTGCCGCCAAGTCCGGGTCTTTATGCTGGAGGGAGATGTCGCCCTTACTCCAGGAGCTGTTCACGAGAGCAAGAACTCGGCCTGGGCCTTGGGTTTGGACAATCTCTTTCTTCTAATCGATTGGAACGATTTTGGAATCGACGACAACCGGCTCTGCGACACGGTCCACGGAACTCCGGTGGACTGGTTTGCCCCCTACGGCTGGCGGGTGGAGGGAACCGAGCAAGGTTCTCACTTCCCTAGCGTGGCTGAGGTACTGGAGCGTTTGGTGGAAGGGGAGAACCCGCAACGAGTTCCTTCGGTTGGCTGGTTCAAGACTCGCAAAGGCCGAGGCTATGGTATTTATGACAACAAATCGCACGGCTCGCCCCATCCACCCAACTCCTCACCGTACTGGGAGACCAAACGCCTTTTTCAGGAAAAATATGGCGTTCAGTTTGCAGGTTTTGGCGAACCGGTTCCAGAGAATGAGGAAGAGTTTCGTCGGCAAACGCTTGATAACTTATCCGTTGTCAGTGATGTCCTCCATCGAGATGAGGAGCTCTGCCGGTACTTGGCGGAGACTCTGGCCGACCTTGGCGATAGAGTCCTCCAGGAAATACCTTCCTGTCAGATCGGAAAAGGACGGAACCCGTACCACGACCCCCGACTCTTTGATTTCCGGCAATACCCTTCGGAATTGTTTGCGAAACCCGGAGAAAAAACTCCCAATCGCGCCGCGCTGGCACGATTCGGCGCCTGGGTCAACGCGTTCGGAGCTAAAGAGTACGACCGGCCATTGTTCATTGCTTGTTCGGCTGATTTGGCTGAATCCACCAATATCGCTGGTTTCGCCAAGAAATGGGGCGAATTTGCCGGCTACGGCGCTTTCAGTGCCTGTTCCAATCCCCAAGGGGTGCTCCTGCCGCAGGAGATTACCGAGTTCGCCAACGCTGGGATCATGGTCGGTTTGGCCTCGGTCAACCTGGCTGAGGATCCCTTCCGGGAGTTTGATGGATTCTGGGGGGCATGCTCCACCTATGGCTCTTTTGCCTATCTCAAGTACGGGATGATGCGACTCTTCAGCCAAATGGCCCAAGATTGCCCGTTGCAGATGGGTAAAGTGATCTGGGTGGCTGGCCATTCTGGCCCGGAAACTGCTGACGATTCCCGCACTCACTTCGGTATCTTCGAGCCGGGAGTCACCCAGCTTTTCCCAAAAGGGCAAGTACTCAACCTTCACCCCTGGGAGCACAACGAGGTGCCGGTCGTTTTGGGCGCCGCCATGGCTACGGAGGTTCCGATCATCGTACTGCACCTGACCCGTCCGCCAATCGCTATTCCCGATCGTGAAAAACTGGGGCTGCCTTCTCATTTCGAGGCGGCGCGAGGCGCTTATTTGATCCGCGATTTCGACCCCGGTGCAGCGCCGATGGGGACAATCATCGTACAGGGAACCTCCACTACTGACCAAGTGATCAAATGTTTGCCTTTACTGGGACACGCTGTTGCGAACTGTCAAGGGACGAGTAGTCAAGAAGGCTTGAATGTGCGAATCGTGGCGGCTATCAGCTACGAACTCTTCCAGCGGCAGGACGCCGCCTACCGGGAGGAGATCCTCCCCTGGGCGGGGTGGTTGGACTCGATGGTGATCACTTCCGAGGCTTTGGCGAATATGAACGATTGGATCTCTTCGGTGGTGGCGCGAGACTACAGTCTTTCTTCTGATTGGGACAATCGCTGGCGCAGTGGTGGAAAGTTGGAGGAAGTGTTGGATGAGGCACACCTTACTCAACCTTACTTGATGGCTGCAATCGAGCGTTTCGTCCGTGAGCGGCCGCAGCGATTGGCCCGTTTGCAGGCGGTTTCTCCGTAGGGAGAAGCAAAGATTGCATATATAACGTGCTGCTGCAGGGCTACCAAGCTATCTCGGGTGTAAGGTTGGGGACGGTGTTTTGTGCCTAACCTTGTGTTTCGGGTGGTTTGACCGGGCGTGCCCGCCGGAAAAGGTTCTCCCGACTGGCTAGGAAGAGGAAACAAGCTCCACCGGCAAACAAGGTAAGGTAATAAATGAGGAAGCGCCATAGAGCAGTGAAGAGGCCGAGGAACTGAGTTGGAACCCAGGTCATGAAGAGCGTGGCGAAACCCAATTCTGAGGCGCCACTTCCACCGGGAGTAGGGGAGAGGGAGACCAGGGCGTTGAGCACAGCCTGACCGAGGAAGGTCTCCAGAAAAGGGTGGGGGATTGTCAGGCTGTCCAAAAGGATTGGCGCCACCGAATAGAAGGCTACCCAGTAGACGACGATGGAGAAAGCTGCCCAGATCAGGTTGGCCCAGCCCAGGGTGAAGAGAATACGGGCAGCCGATCCCATCTTCTGTAACTCTCCCAGTAACCAGTTCCAGAAGCGGACGAAACCTTCCCGCCGCAGCAAGATGCGCATCGGCCAAGCGGCCAGGAGACGTTGGTAGCTGCCTGGCGAGCGCCGCCAAAGAAAGAAAAAGAGGATCAGCACAACCAAGGCGCCCAGAAGGAAAAATGGCAGGTTGAGGATATGTTGCCACGTTTCGCTCAAAGAGATCCCTTGCTGAAAGAGGGCCAGGAAAATCGGGAAGAGCACCATAAAAATGAGTGCCGAGAGGGTTAGTCGAGCGGTGACTACCATCGCGGCGGACCCTGGAGAGACACCTTTCCGGCTAAGCAGGTAAATGAAGAGGGGAGGGCCGCCAGCCAGGAAGGGGGTCAGGTAGGAGACGAAGTTGGCTGCCAGGTTAGCCGAGAGAGTCCAGCCAAAGGGGAGGCTGACACCGATCCCACGCAGGAGGAACCAGTTGGCCAGAGCATCCAGGAGCCAGGTGACAGCGGAAACCAGGGCAGCTAGTAGAAACCAGGAAAGTTGAACCTGAGGCAGTTGGGAAAAGACAGCCAGATTGCCTGTCCAGTAGAGCAACAAATATAGACTGGCGGCGGAGATTGCAAAGACCACCAAGATCCGCCAGATGAAGGTCCAGCGGTTTACACTCCAGACAGCAGCATGCACTTCCGGCTTGGTGCTTGTTTGGCTCATTCGCGGTAAAAAGGCAACTCCCGGCGTGTCTTCTCTACCAGGGACAAATCCAGCTCGGTGGCCACCAGCGTCTCCTGGCTGCGCCCCTGCAACAACAGCTCACCTGCCGGACTGACGATGCAGGAACTGCCGAAGTAGGAAAATGGTTGGGGAAAAGGGTCCACCCCGACCCTGTTGCAGCCGCAGACGAAGCACTGGCTTTCGATAGCCCTGGCTTGCAGGAGTGTCAACCAATGATGCTCGCGCGGCGCGGGGAACTGAGCCGGCAGGAGGATCATGCGAACACCGCTTCTGCGCAGATGTTGAAATTCCTGCGGATGGCGCAGGTCAAAACAGATTAGAACCCCCAGATTACCCCAGGGAGTTTCCATCGGGATCGGTTCGCTCTGTCCGGGTTGGAAGAAACGGTCTTCGCCGTCAATATGAAAGAGATGCCGCTTGCGGTAGCTGCCCAAGATCTGACCGGATGGATCGAACAGGAAAGACGTGTTGAAGAGCTTGGAGTCACAGACTTCCGGGATGGAGCCAGCAAGGATGTAAAGGCGGTAGCGTTGCGCCCACTGGGAGAGAAGGGTTAAGGTGCGCCGATAGGTACGGTCAGCCAATTCCCGAAAGTTTTCGTGCCAAATGAAACCGGTACTCCACATTTCCGGAAGTACGGCCAAATCTGCTTTGAGGTTTGCACAACCTTCCAAGCCCTTGCGGGCAGTATTACAGTTCACCTCCCAATCGCTGACCGCGACATCCATTTGGATCAGTGAAATGCGCAGCGTATCTCTCATTATTTCTCCTCTTCTCTGGTCTCGTCTACAATAACAAAAACGGAGGTCTTGTCCAAATGAAAAGAAGGCTGGAAGGCATTTCTGTGTTGTCAGTGGTCTCACCGGAGGAGTTTAATGACGACGAATACGCTCTTCCCCGGCGTATTCTGGAAGAAGAAGGAGCGCTGGTTAGGACGGCCAGCACTCGCCCAGGACAGGCCAAAGGGATGTTCGGCAGCACGGTTGAGCCGGAATTGATCCTTGACCAGGTGGATCTAGAACAGTTCCAGGCAATAACCATCGCCGGCGGTTCGGGATCGCCCCGACATCTTTGGGATTATGCTCCTTTGGTGGAGCTAGTCCGCCGGTTTGACCAGGCCGGAAAGGTGGTAGCAGCGATCTGTCTCTCCCCAGTTGTATTGGCTGAAGCAGGCCTGCTCGATGGTTTTGCGGCGACCGTCTACCGCTCGCCGAAGGCCATCGAAAGGCTTGTCTCGCTTGGCGCCGTCTGCCAAGATGAGGAGGTCGTTCGTAACGGCCGTATCCTTACCGGCAGGGATCCGCAGGCCGCCAAAGCCTATGGAGAGGCTTTGGCGCAGACTATCTGGGAAGAAGTACTTGGACATGCTGCCGCGGGCTAGTTCCGTCCAGCTCTAGGGAGACAGATTTGACCTCCAGTCAGGATATACCGGAAGTCAACTGGGAAATCTATTCTTCAGGTCCCTGGGGTAATGGACCATGGACCGCATTCCCGCTGGAGGATGCAGCCTAAGCAGAGAGGAGAATCACATGTGTGGTGTTTTTGGGATCGTCTTCCAAAAGGAGCGTGAGGATCTTGGCCGGATTATGGTGCAAGCGGCTCATAGCTTGACCTATCGCGGCTACGACTCGGCGGGGTGTGCCGCCATTTCCGCGGAGGGAATCATCGACCTGCGCAAAGACATTGGCAGGGTGGAGGAGGTGGACACGAAGTACGGGTTGTCTGGAATGCGAGGAATCCGTGGATTGGTTCAGCTTCGCTGGGCAACCTTCGGGGTTCCCGCCCAAAGGAATTCCCAGCCCCACCTGGATTGTGATGGAGATTTGGTGGGAGCGCACAATGGCAATGTCATCAACACTATTTCCCTGCGCGAGCAATTCCTGGAAGAGGGACATACAGTGCGGGGGGAAAACGATGGAGAGATCGTTGTTCACGCTGTGGAACGTCATTTCAATCGGTTGGGCGATCTTCCCGGGGCGATCATGGCTGCTGTGGGCGATTTGAAAGGGGACTATGCCTATGTCATCTCCCACCAAGCGGAGAATGCCATCTATGCCGTGAAGATGGGATCCTCCCTTTATCTTGGGGTGGGGGAGGGTTTCGTTTGCGTTTCCTCGGACTTGTCCTCCATCCTGGAATTAACCTCGAACATTGTCACCATCCGTGATGGTGAATTCCTGCGTTTTGGCCATGACCAATACCAGCTTTTTGACATCCACAGCGGTCAAGCCATCGAGCGCAGTCCAGAGCGGAGTCAGCACACCAAGGAATCGGCTCATAAAGGCGGACATGCTCATTTCATGATCAAAGAAATCCGCGAGCAGCCGGAGAAGGTTGCCAACTTGCTGCACTTCCTGGAAGAATCCGCAGAGCTGCCACGCTTCACCGAAGTGTTAAGAAAAGCCGGCCGCCTCTTTCTGGTCGGCTCGGGCACTTCCTACCACTCTTGCCTGGTGGGCTCCTACTACTTCAGCAAGCTGGCAGGACTGGCAGCTATCCCTGTTCCGGCTGGAGCCATGGTCGAGCAGTACGGAGATTCGCTTCGCCCCGATGATGTACTCCTTTGCGTCTCTCAAAGCGGGGAAACCAAGGATGTGATCAATGTCCTGAATTACTGCCAGAGGCGCCGCTTGGGTCAGGTTCTGGCATTCGTCAACGTCCTCGGCTCCACTTTAAGCTTGCGCAGCCGGCATTTCCTGCCCCTGGTTTCGGACTTGGAGATTTCCGTCCCAGCGACGAAAACCTTCACCAACCAACTGGTGCTTTTCCTGGCCGTTGCCAATGCTCTGGCCGGCGGTGGAAAAGTACACCTGCCTTCCATCCCGGGTCTGATTGAACGCACCCTTGCGCAGACCGAACCGCGCATCCGCCTGTTGGCACAGGAATTACTGCCAGTCGATGATTTTTACTTTCTCGGGTACGGTTTGACCCACGGCATCGCTTACGAGGGGGCTCTAAAGACCAAGGAAGTCGTCTACAATCACTGTGAAGGCGCCTACTCCTCGGAGTTCAAGCACGGTCCGTTGGCCATCGTCTACCCAGGCTACCCGGTTATTTTTGTCTCGACAGCCGAGGACGCCGAGATGGTGTCCTCCCACATCAACGAAGTTTCCTGCCGGCTGGGGCGTGTCATCACCGTGGCTCCTCCACAACCGCTGCTGGAGAAATACTCCAGCGACTTCATCGCGCTGCCGGTGGAGGATTATTTACATGTGCCGATCGCCGCAACGATCCCGCTGCAATTGCTCGCCTACTACATGAGCGTTGGCCGGGGGATTGATCCTGATTTCCCTCGCAACATCTCCAAAACTCTTACCGTCGACTAAGAAAGGGGACTGCTATGGAAATAGAAGAAGCCATCCACACCCGCCGTTCCGTGCGCAGTTTTCAAGAGCGAGACATTTTCCAGGAGGAAGTGCAAGACTTGCTGCGTTTGGCTTCCTGGGCGCCTAGCGGGAACAACTTGCAGGCATGGTTTTTCGTGGCTGTACATTCCCCCGAAGTGCGTGAACGAATCGCCAAGGCTATCGAGGAAAAGTTGGCAGAGATCCGCAACTGGCCAGAGTCGGAAGGTCATGAAGAAGCCCTTCGCTTCCCTGGCCGCTACCCCGGCTTCATCCGCCAAGCTCCCTGGCTGGTGGCCTTTTGCCAGGAGGAGGGAGTTGCTCCTTTCGAGGGGATCCTCCGCAGCCGCGGGCTATCGGCTGAAATGGTCGCTCGTTGGCGACCACAGGCTGGCCTCCAAAGCATTTCGGCAGCCATCCAGAACTTTCTTTTGGCCGCTCACGGGCGCGGTTTGGGGGCTGTCTGGATGGTGGGACCTCTCTTTGCTGTGGCAGAGATGGAGGATCTCCTACAGATTCATCCTCCCCGGAAATTGGTAGCTTTGGCGCCACTCGGTTATCCGGCTGAAGAGCCCATCGCCAAAGCGAGAAAGCCGGTAGAAGAGACTTGGTCGTTTATTTTGTAACGCGCTCCAAATAAAGGTGAACTATCGTATCTTCGATGCGTAGCTCGTGCGCCATTATATCCGCCGGGATTCCCTCCAAAAGCGCTTCACTGAGCGTTTCCCGCTGCAGATAAGCGGAAAAGCCTTGCCAAATCGGGGCAATGCTGGGATCGGATTGGTAGTAGGTGCGGATGGCATCCTCCACTTGAAAGCCAGCCTCCTTGCGCAAGTTCTGGATGGCATGAACCAGCTCGCGCGCAAAGCCTTCCCGGCGGAGACCTTCATCCAGCTCTGTCTCCAAAGCCACCAGACAATGGCCGGAAGCTTCAGCAGCAAAGCCTGGCTGATCGTGCCGTTGCACCAGAACATCACTTGCGGCGAGCTCGATGGAGCCCTCGGGCAACTCCAGCCGTAGCGGATGGCCGGAGGCCAGGGTAGCCAAAGCTTGCTCAACGTCCATCTCCTGCAAGGCACTGCGGATTTGTGGCAGCTTCTTGCCGTAGCGAGGGCCAAGAATGGGCAGGTTGGGTAAGAGGAGGATCTGCTGCAACCCTAGAAGCCGTTCTTCGAAGCGCAGGCTCTTGATGTTCAACTCTTCCAGGATGACTTCAGCCAATTCCTTGACAACCAATTGTTCTTCGTTGGTGAGGCCGACCAGGATCATCTCGCGCAACGGCTGTCTCACCTTTATATTGACCTTGTTGCGTGCTGAACGCCCCAACCCGATGAGCTCTTTGACCAAGTTCATCTTTTGTTCAAGGGTAGTGTCGATCCTTTCCAGGTCGGGTTCCGGATAGGAGGTCAAATGAACCGAAAGAGGCGCTTTATTGTCTGTTGAACGGACCAAATTCTGGTAAAGAGACTCACAAAGGAAGGGCAGCAAGGGAGCGAGCAGGCGCGAGAGGGTGACCAACGCCTCGTGCAGAGTGAGGTAGGCGTCGGTTTTATCCTGATCTTCCTCTGTTTTCCAGAAACGGCGACGGCTGCGGCGCAACCACCAGGTGGAGAGATCGTCCATGAAGGACTCCGCCAGGCTGGTCACTGCTGCTCCATCGAAGGTGTCCAGGGCTTCCCGGCACCCTTTTGCCAGAGAATTCAAACGGGAGAAGATCCAGCGGTCGATGAAACTGCGTTGGGAAGGATCGGAGTGGTGGAGGGAAGGGTCGAAGTGGTCGATGTTAGCGTAGGTAATAAAGAATGAGTAGACGTTCCAAAACTGAAGCAGGCGCCGCATCACCGATTCAGCCGGGCCATAGCCGAAGAGCAGGTTGTTCTCGATCGGCTGGGAGATATAGAGCCAGCGCATCACGTCGGCTCCCATCTTTTCCACGGCCTCCTCGAACCAAATGGCGTTGCCGCGGGAGCGATGCATTGCCTCCCCTTTCTCATCCAACAGTTTTTCGTAGACCAAGGCTTGCCGGTAGGGGGCACAATCCTCCAGGGTAACGCTCATGAAGAGCATCGAATAGAACCAAAGGCGGATTTGCTCCCGCATCTCGGTAATGAATTCAGCGGGGAACCAGGTCTCCCAGTAGGAACGATCATGAAGGTAGTTCAAGGTGGAGAAAGGGACAATGCCGGCATCCAGCCAACAGTCGCCAACCTCGGGTACTCGCTCCACGGAGGCGCCGCACTGGGGGCAGCGGATTTTTACTTCGTCAATCCAGGGCCGGTGCAGCTCGGGGACGGGAAGTGGCTGCTGGCCGGAGAGCACTTCCAATTCCGCGATACTTCCCACTACAGTCAACTGGTCGCACTGCGGGCAAGGATAGAAGGGCAGGGGCAAACCCCAGAAACGCTTTCGTGAGATACACCAATCGCCCATGTTGGTTAGCCAGTCCTCCATTCGCTTGCCGGCTGAAGCCGGGAACCAATGGACCTCCGATGCCGCGCGAATCAGGTTGGGGCGGACTTCGTCACAGCGAATAAACCATTCATCGACTGCTCGGAAGACCAACTCCTCATGGCAACGCCAGCAGATCGGGTACCGGTGCCTGTATTCTTCGGTAGCGAAGAAGTAGCCATTCCTGCGGAGATCCTGGAGGATCTCCGCAGTCACTCCTCTGACATTGCACCCGGAAAGGAAGTCGAAACCGGAGACATAGTCGCCATTCTCGTCGAGGGGGGCGATCACCGATAAACCGTACCGGCGGGAGAGTTCGTAGTCTTCAGCCCCGCAGCCCGGAGCGATGTGAACGATGCCAGTGCCTTCTTCTTCGCCGACCTCTTCCCAGGAGATCACTACGCGCTCAGCATTGGTTCGGGCTGGGAATTGTTCAAAAGGCCCTGTGTAATGCCAGCCGAGGAGCTCCAACCCTTTCACAGTCTTGACGATGTGGCCGTGGGGGAGGAGCTTTGTGACCAGTCGAGAGGAAAGGATGTAGGTCTTCCCTGCCTGCTCGACGAGTGCGTAGTCCAGTTCAGGGTGAACAGCTAGCGCGACGTTGGCCGAGAGCGTCCAGGGAGTGGTAGTCCAGACCAGGAAGGAGAGGCCAGTCTGACCAACTACCGGCAATTGGATGAACACCGCCGTGTGGGTCAGTTCCTGATATGAGTCAGCCCCAACCAATTCATGCTGAGAAAGAGAGGTTCCGCAACGCACACACCACGGCATCACCCGGCGCCCACGGTAGAGCCAGCCTTTATCCTGGCAGGTGCGCAGGAAATGCCAGATATGTTCAATGTTGTTATCGGTCATGGTGTAATAGGAATTATCCCAGTCCATCCATTGCCCGAGCCGTTGTGATTGCTGGGTAAGGAGGGAGGCGTAGCGCTCCACCCGCTGGCGGCATTGACGGGAGAATTGGTCCAATCCCATGGCCTCGATCTGTTTCTTGGAGTTGAAACCCAGTTCTTTTTCGACCTCTACCTCGACCCACAACCCTTGGCAGTCGAATCCGTTCTGGTAACGCTGGTCTCGCCCCAGCATGGCGTGATAGCGTTGCACCATGTCCTTGATCGTGCGGCCCCAGGCATGGTGGACGCCCATTGGGTTGTTGGCGGTGATGGGCCCATCAGTGAAAGAGAAACGAACTCCTCCCTGATTGCGCTCGCGCAAAAGGTCAAAGATCTTTTCTTCCTGCCAAAAGCGGAGAATCTCTTCCTCTTGGTGCGATAAATTAGGCTTGCTGGAAACGGGTGTAAACATCATTGCCTCCGATAGATCTCTCGCGATACCCGACAGGCTTTCACCATCCCTGCTCGCAAATGTGGTCTCGCTGGCCGTACTCTGCCTATTCCACGCTCCATCTTCATGGATAGCCGATTCCAGACAGCCCGTCAATACTAGACATGCTGACGCAAGCTGATTACTATCCTATAGACTATACTTAATCAGGAAATAATACCGCGGGCTAATAAGCTTAGCAGTCTCGTAATTGCTACAGCCACATGAGAGCCCACGGCAGGGAGTTCTGCAGCAAACATACCGTACGCGTCAGGAGGCTCAAATAATGGCAACTGAAACTAGCCAAATCTTGCAGGCTCGATTATCCACAGAAGATTACGCCAAGCTGGCAGCTATTGAAAACCCAGCCTTGCACCAGTTCGTAGCCCAATACCTGGAATTGTGCAATCCAGACAGTGTTTTCGTATCTGCCGGGACTGCGGAGGACATGGCCTATATCCGGGGGAGAACCTTGGAATTGGGAGAGGAAAGGAAACTGGCCATCGAGGGTCATACCCTCCACTTTGACAATCCCGGCGACCAAGGACGAGATAAAAAAAATACCGGCATCCTGGTGCGCCCCGGCAACGATCTGGGGCCGGCCATCGAGACCAAGGATCGCGACCCCGCCCTCGCTGATATCAAATCGATTCTTACAGACATCATGGTGGGAAAAGAGGCGATCCTTTGCTTCTTCTGTCTAGGTCCTACTGGTTCGGAGTTTTCCATCCCCTGTGTGCAACTGACTGATTCCAGCTATGTGGCTCACAGCGAGAACCTTCTTTACCGCCAAGGTTACTCGGAATTTCAACGCCAAGGGCGGGAAGCTCGCTTTTTCAAGTTCGTTCATTCCGCCGGACAACTCGATGAGCGCAAGACTTGCAAGAATCTGGACAAGCGTCGTATTTTCATCGACCCGGAAGAAAGCATTGTTTATTCGGTAAACACGCAATATGGCGGGAATACCATCGGGCTGAAGAAGCTAGCCATGCGTCTGGCGATTCACCGTGGCGCCCAAGAGGGTTGGTTGACCGAGCACATGCTGGTGATGGGCGTTCACGGACCCAATGGGCGAGTGACTTTCTTCACCGGGGCGTTTCCCTCGCTTTGTGGCAAGACCTCTACGGCGATGTTGGAGGGGGAATCGATCGTCGGCGATGACATTGCCTACCTCCGCAAACGTGAAGGCAAGGTGATCGCGGTCAATGTCGAACAAGGGATGTTCGGTATCATTCAAGGAATTAACTCCAAGGATGACCCGATCCAGTGGCATGCGCTTAACAATCCGAATCAGGTGATCTTCTCCAACGTCCTGATGACTCCCGAAGGAAGGGTGCACTGGACAGGCAAGGACGGCGAGGCGCCGCTAGTGGGGGAGAACAGCAGCGGGGTTTGGGCCAAGGGCAAGGTAGACGCCAACGGTAAGGAGATTCCTTGCTCGCACCCCAACGCTCGCTTTACCTTGAACCTGCATTCGCTGGAGAATCTCGATCCGTCTGTTGACGACCCGAAGGGAGTGGAGATTGGCGGAGTGGTCTATGGCGGCCGCGACTCGGACACTTCCGTCCCGTTGGAGGAGTCCTTCAATTGGGAACACGGAGTGATCACCAAGGGAGCCATCCTGGAATCGGAGACCACCGCTGCAACCCTGGGCAAAGAAGGGGTGCGGGAGTGGAACCCGATGTCCAACTTGGATTTTCTCTCTATCCCGGTGGGCCGTTACATCCAGATCAATCTTGACTTCGCTAACGGATTGACCAAGCCTCCCACCATCTTCGCCGTCAACTACTTCCTCACTGACCGTCAGGGACGGTGGTTGAACGAGAAGAACGATAAAAAAGTATGGTACAAATGGATGGAGCTGCGCGTGAATGGGGATGTCGAAGCGATGGAGACCCCCACCGGGCGGATTCCCAAATACAAGGATCTCAAACCGCTCTTCCAAGAAATCCTCAATCACGAATATACTGAAGAGGAATACACTGCGCAGTTCACCGTGCGGATTCCAGAGTTGCTGGCCAAGATCGAGCGGGTGCGTGCCATCTTCCAGGAGAAGGTATCTGACACCCCACCTGCCCTGATGCGCGTCCTGGAGGAACAGAAAGTACGCTTGCTGGACTTCCAGAAGCGCTTCGGCGATGCTGTCACCCCCGACCAACTCACCTAGACACAAAGAACCACGAAAGTACGTATGAAGGTAATCAAGTACAAGGGGTCGCTTTTCAAGCGACCTCTTGAGTCCATAGATCAAGGAATGCGGAGATCATAAAGAGGTGGGCTAGCGTTCAACCGCCAATTCTTCCGCAACCTGCCGGTAGGCAACACGGAAGGGGACTCCCTCTTTAACCAATTTGTAGACGCGCTCAGTTGCCATTATTTCGGGCGTGATCTTTCGCCGACAGACTTGTTCGTCTACCTGTATGCGTGAAAATACAAGAGTGATGATCTTAATGCATGAAGTGACAATGGGGAAGGATTGCAGGAGTGCCGGCTTCAACAATTGGAAATCCCTGTGATATCCAAAGATCAGGTTAGCTGGCAATGTCTGAGCCTCCATTTGGCGGGCGATAATGAAGTGGTAACGGGCTCTCACCAACTCCAGCAAATCAGGATTTCTCTTTTGGGGCATGATCGAGCTTCCGGTGGTTAGATCATCTGGAAGAATCAGATAACCGGTCAAAGTAAAAAAGATGAAGTCTGCAGCGAAGCGGTTCAAGTCAAAGAGGACTTGAGCTAGACCGTGAAGAACCAGCGCCTCGAATTTTGGGCGGCTGTGCTGGGCATAGATCGGATTGGCTTGCGTCTTTCGAAATCCCAGAAGCGTGGTTGTAAGCTGACGGTCCATGGTCAGGGGGACACCGTAACCAGCCCCTGTACCCAAAGGATTTTGATCAATCAAGGAGGCGATCGAACCCAGCAATTGCCGGTCGTCGGCCACTGCGTCCACCAAAGCTCCTGCCCAGATGCCAAGGCTGGTGGGCATAGCCGGGCGGGTGTGAGTGTAGCCAGGGAAAGGGATCGTTCCGTGGCGTTCAATGAACCCATGCACTTCGCTGGAAAGATCCGCCAAGCATTGATCCAGCGCTTCCAGATGATCTCGAAGGTAAAGGCGCAATGCAACTAAAACCTGGTCGTTGCGGGAACGACCTGTGTGGAGTTTTTTCCCAAGCTCTCCCAAGTCTTCAACCAAGGCATTTTCCAAAGCAGTATGGCCATCCTCGTCTCCCACGCGAACTTGGAAAAGCCCTTGTTTTTCTGCTTTTGCCAGTTTATCAAGCCCTGCCTTGAGTTCTTTCAACTCATTTTCATCAAGGATACCTGCCTGGAATAATGCCTCTGCATGGGCAGAAGAGGCGCGTAGGTCATACGGGAGAAGCTCGTTGTCCAGCAAGGGGTCATCACCAGTGGTGAATGCCAGGACGAACGGGTCGACAGGGGTTCCTTTTTCCCACAAGTGCATGATTAGATGTTTTTGCGCCAAGCGTAAGGGTCTGCTTCTCGCAAGACCAAATGGTGCGCTTTCAGACGTAGGGAATGGGTATTGATAAATCCCATGGAGTCTGTTGCACGGAAGCCACCCTCTGTATCCATGCTGGAAAGATCTTGATTGTAAAGAGAGGTGGGGGAGGTTCGTCCGACAGGCCATACATTTCCCTTGTAGAGCGCGAGTGTCACGCTGCCGCTGATGGCTTCCTGCGACTTGTGAAAGGCAGTTAAAAGGAAGTCCATCTCCGGGGAGAACCAGAACCCATTATAGATGAGTTCAGAGAATTTTGGGATGAGCATATCCCGAAGATGCATCACTTCCTTGTCCATCGCCAGTCCTTCCAGGTCTCGGTGGGCAACCCAAAGTAGAGTGGCGCCAGGAGTCTCATAAATTCCTCGCGATTTGATGCCGATGAAGCGGTTTTCCACCATGTCCACTCGGCCGATCCCATTGGCTGCAGCCAATCGGTTGAGGAAGATGTAAAGTTCCAAGGGATCATTGAGTATACAGCCATCCTCCGAACTGACTACTTCTACTGGTTTGCCGTTGATGAAACGTATCTCCACCAAAGTTTCTCGATCGGGGGCAACTCGAGGCGAGACAGTGTGGCTGAAGACCTCTTCGGGCGGTCGAACAGCCGGGTCTTCCAATATACCCGCTTCGTGAGAAATATGCACCAGGTTTTCGTCCTCGCTATAGGACTTAGCCGTAGTGGCTTTCACTGGAATATTGCGTTCCTCTGCATACCGAATCAGGTCTCCCCGGCCTTTGAACTGGGACAGGAATTCAGGATTTTTCCAGGGGGCGATGACTTCCAAAGAAGGATTCAAAGCTGCATAGGTAAGTTCGAAACGGACTTGATCATTCCCTTTGGCAGTCGCCCCGTGAGAGACGGAACATGCCCCTACTTGTTCGGCAATCTCAACCTGGCGCTTGGCAATGAGGGGCCTGGCCAGCGCTGTTCCGAGCAAGTAGCGTCCTTCATACAGAGCGTTCCCCAGAAGAGCGGGAAAAACGAAGTCGGTTACCAACTCCCGACGCAAGTCCTCAACAAAAACATGACTTGCTCCGGTATTCCTGGCTTTCTCCGCGATTGCCTGAAAATCCTCGGCTTGTCCGACATCGCCGACGAAAGCGATCACGTCTAGTCCTTGCTCTACCAACCAGCGCAGAATAACCGAAGTATCCAATCCTCCGCTATAGGCGAGGACGACTTTTCCGCTCATCTGGAAACCTCCTAAGTTAAGAATTTTCCGATTATACGGGAACCGTTGCTTGAGCGAAACGACTGGGGATAATCCGTTCATAAAAACTCAAGTCATAGAGGCCGTGCCCCGAGAGATTGAAGAGGATCACTTCCTTCCGCTTCTCTTGACGGGCTGTCAGTGCAGAATGGATGGCCTGAGCAATGGCATGGCTGGACTCTGGAGCGGGTAGAATCCCTTCCGTTTCCAAAAAGAGGTGGGCGGCTCGGAATGTATCTTCCTCTTCGACTGCGTGTGCTTCGATCAATTCATGATGCAACAAAGCCGAGACGAGGGGCGAGGCGCCGTGGTAGCGCAGACCACCGGCATGGGAGGAGGGAGGGATGAAGGAACGTCCCAAGGTGAACATTTTCATCGAAGGGGTCAATCCTGCGGAGTCACCCGTGTCATATCTGTACTCACCTTCGGTAAGACTTGGGCAGGAAGCAGGCTCCACTGCGATCAAGCGCATCAACTTCCCTTCCAAACGGTCTGGGAGAAAAGGCAGGACAATTCCACCAAAATTGGAACCTCCACCATGACAGGCAATGATTTGATCGGGTACTTTCCCCAGAGCAGCGAGCTGTGCCTTCGCCTCTTGGCCAATGACGGTCTGGTGAAGCAGGACATGGTTTAGCACCGAACCAAGAGCGTAGCGAGATCCTTCTTCGTTCAAGACCACCTCCAGCGCTTCGGAGATGGCAATCCCAAGGCTGCCTGGGTGATCCGGGTCTTCCTCCAGCAATGCCCTGCCGAACTCAGTTCGCCTGCTTGGGCTGGCTACGACCTCGGCGCCGAGGGTACGCATGAAGCGCAAACGCTCAGGTTTCTGTTCGGCAGAAATCCGCACCATGAAGACTTCGACATCCAGGCCCAGAAGCTTTCCAGCCAAGGCCAAGGCCGATCCCCACTGGCCTGCCCCTGTCTCGGTAACCAGCCTCCTGACACCCGCAGCGTGATTGAAATAAGCCTGGGGGATGGCCGTATTCAGCTTGTGGCTGCCAACTGGGCTGACTCCTTCGTACTTGTAGTAGATCTCGGCCGGGGTCTCTAGCCTTTTTTCCAGACGACGAGCCCTGCGCAAGGGAGTAGGGCGCCAACCAGCATAAAGTTCGCGGATAGCTTCCGGGATGGGGATCTCTCGTTGGAGGCTGCTCTCCTGTTCGACCAAAGAGGGGGCGAAGATCCGTTCCAGTTCTACAGGGTTCAGGATTTCACCGGTTTGGGGGTGGAGGGGTGGATCCAAACGGAAAGGAAGATCGGGTAAAGCATTGTACCAATGAGTCGGAACTAAGTGCGCGTCATTCATTATTCGCTCCTTTCAGGGCGTTGGCAATAAAAAAACCTCCTTAATCGGGACGAAGGAGGTTACTCCGCGGTGCCACCCAGATTCGCTTGCGCGCACTTGTCTGCGATACGGGTTTAGGCTGAAATCATTCCAATCACCGATATCTGTCCCCTATAACGGGGGGCTTTCCGGGTACCCCTACTCATCTCTTTTCGGAGGACCATCTCCCGGGTCCATTCAGCTCGATTCCAACCGCTGTCTCGCACCAACCGGCAGCTCTCTGAGGCTTCCTCGAGCGTACTCGTCCCGCTCACTGATGTTGAAGGGTAGACTACCCGAACCGCCCAGCGTATGTCAAGAAGAGGAGCGAAAAATCAAGACGCATTAACGGAGGATAGTCGTCATTTCGCTTTCAACAAGATAGAAGGGATGTAGAATAAAGAATGCCAAACCAAAGAAAATACCCCTTGATCACAAGATGGTGGCGAGTCCTCGTGAAAGCATTCCAAGTGGGACTGATGGTTTTCATTCTTCTGGGGTTAGTCCCATACTGCTTGGCAGAGGAGACGCATCCATTTTCCGACTTGGTTGGCGGTTGGGGTGCGGAGGAGATTGATTGGCTTGCCTCATCTTCCGTACTAATCGGCTACCCGGACGGCGCTTTTCGTCCGGAAGAACAGATGAGCCGGGGAGAGTTTGCCAAGAGCGCAGTCTCTGCTTTCTCCGCTCCTTCACCCAACGCCCCATTCTTCTCGGACCTTCCTGCCGACTATTGGGCGAACCCCTTCATCGCTCGGGTGGAAGCCCAGGGTTGGATGGTGGGCTATTCGGACGGCGCCTTCCGTCCGGATTGGGCAGTGACAAGAGCCCAGGCTTTGACTGTACTGGTGCGCATCGCTGGATGGGCGCCAGGAATATGGTCGGATGGATCGTTTCCTTCTTCCTGGTCCTCTCCATGGCTGGCATCTGCTTTGCAGCATCAGGTGTTACGAAGGGAGGATCCTTGCTTCAACGACCAAACGGCTTTCGCTGATGAGCCGGCCAGCAGGGTGGAAGTTGCTGTGTTTTTAGCACGAACCCTGCGCCAGTTGGGGATTCAACCTCGTGAAGAGGTGATTGGCGGTCTTGGTCAAGCCGAGGGGCCAGAATTTGCCTTCCTTGCGCAGATCCAATCCGAGCGACAGAATTCTGGATCAAACGTACTGATCTGGGACCCAGCCTTGGCAGATTTTGCCCTGCGCTACGCAGCAGAAATGGGAGAGGGCAACTTCTTCTCCCATGACTCTCCTTTGACCGGAACTTTCCAAGAGCGGAGCCGCTTACTACTGGAGGCCGGTTATCTGACAGTCGGTGAAAACATTGGTTTAGCGCAAAGTCCGGGGAGCCGAGAGAATTGGCTGCAATGGGTGGCGCCGATCCATCAGCGTTTCATGGATTCTGGGAAGCACCGGGAGAATGTGCTCGCTGCTCAATGGACAGTTATCGGCATCGCTTGCTGGTGGCAAGAGGAACGTTTCCTGGTGGTCGAAGTTTTTGGGAGAAGGGAGTAAAGGGGACGATGAAGTTATTTATGATAATATCTACCTCATAGGACTTCTAATCATGAAAAAATGGCTACGATTTCTCTCTGTTCTCTTGATTTTGATCGGGCTTTTTATTTTAATCTGGCCCTTCTACCCAACCATTCAGTACTACCTTTTTCCACCCAGCCTCTCTGCCAAAGCTGAGGAGATCATCCATTTGCCTCCCGTGGAATTGCCTTCCAGTCCCGTCACGCCGACTTATGTTCCTGCCACGCCGACTTATACTCCTGCCACACCGACTTATCCCTCTTCTGCTCCCATGACTCCCTCTACGAGCCAACCACTACCTACAGAACCGCTCATCATCATTCCCAAGATCGGCTTAGAGGCTCGAATTGTCCCCAACCTGGAACCTGAGAGCTTGATGGAGGGAGTTGGTCATGACCCGTCCACCGAACAACCTGGCGCCCCCGGGGTCTGCATTCTATACGGGCATCGATTTCTCAATTATACCGACCCATCTTCCGGCTACTTCTATCTTCTGGATAAACTCTCGGCCGGAGACCTGGTGGTGGTGTACTGGGAAGGGAAGTCCTATCACTACACAGTCCAGGAGAGTATGACCATCAACCCGGATGATTTCTCAATCTATAACAAGCGCGAAACGCCAACTTTGGTGTTGGTTACCTGTACGCCTTTATGGTCCGATCGATTCCGGCTGGTGGTAATCGCTGAACCCAGCCCAGGTTGACAGGTTGACGTTTACGGAGCCAAACTAGCCAGCAACTGTTTTGCCTCAGTATTTTTCGGAGCAAGGCTGAGAGCTTTTTCCAACGCGTTGCGGGCAGAAACTGTATCCCCAAGCGCAATCTGCGAGCGGGCCAGGGCAATGAACGCCTCGGGGCGATTGAGGTTCAGCGCCAAGGCGGACTGAGCCGCTTGCTGAGCTGCGGTTGGGTTCCCCAATGTCAGCTCCAACTGCGAGAGCATGGTCCAAACCGGGGGTAGGGTGCGATCGAAATCCAGGCAGGTCATGAAAGAATCCCGGGCTTTGTTCAGGTACGCGCGTGATTGAGGGGAAAGAGGGCTGTTCTCCAAGTCGCCATAGCAAGCCGCCTCCTGCCAGTAGCTGATGGCGATGTTGGTCCAGGCTGTATCGGGTTGGTCCACCAGGGGGATGGACTCCTGCAGCGCTTGGCGAGACTGCTCTAGTTCGCGGGCGCGAGCGATGGTGTCGGTGCGGGAGAGTGCCAGGTCGATTTGGGAAACTCCCAGCGCCAGCCGATAAAATCCCTCCGCTGGATTGAGCCTAACTGCTTGTAAGGCAAATTGCTCTCCCTGCTCCTCATCTCCCGAAGCGCGGCTCGCCAGTGATTGCCCATAATTCCAATCAGCAAAGAGTGCCAGACCTGCCCGGTAGGTGGTGAAGGCGCCAAGGACGAAAACAAGCAAAGCTAGAATAAGAAAAGAAGGCCAGAACCAGTCCTCGCTGAGATTAGGGAGAAGAAACCTAGGTCGGGAGATAACAACTGGCTGCCCGACAGCGAGGGGGGGCATCGGGCGTGGGTAGAGGAAGGCAAAGCTGCCGACACAGCCGGTGAGAATCCAGAAGAAGGGTGTAGAGGCAGCCATCCCGAAGTTGAAGAGATTGGCCATTAAATAGGTTACCCAAGCAGCCAGGAGCAAGGCTAGCAAACTTTTCGTGTTGCGGTCCTGGGCTTGACGGCGATAGCGGCTCCAGAGGAGGAAGAAGGCTGCCAGGAAGACGAAGAAGAGAAGGAGGCCGATTCCTCCGCGGGAAGCTGCTACGTCGATCCATTCGTTATGGGCGCGATCCAGATTGCTGTAAGAAGGTGTGGCCTCAGACGCTTCGTTTTGGATATATGCAGCGGATTTATAGGGGCGGAAGGCTAAGCGGAAGGTTTCCGGTCCACTCCCTAGAAGAGGATAGGCGAGGGCCACATTCAATCCTTCTCGCCAGTAGCTGGAACGGCTGGCGAAGACTTGCTCATTAAAAAGGCTGCCAATGCGGGGAAGCAAGGCGTATCGCTCTGTCCCTGGCAAAAGGATGGTCGCTAGGACGGATAGCAAAAGAAGCAGAGTAATCCCGGCCAACCAAGCACGGTTACGACTAAGCAACCCCCAAGCACCGGCAGCGAGCAGTATTGCCAGACCTAATGCGAAGGCCAACCAAGCGCCGCGGGTGTAGGTCTCCAATAGCGCAAAAACGTTCAAGCCAAAGGCTGCCAGGCAGAGAACCTTAACCCATAAGCGTCGGTAGTGAAGAAGGAGGCCGAAAGCTAAAAGCCCTCCCATGGCAAATAGCTGTCCGGCGAAATTGGAATTTCCTAACGTGGAGGAGACGCGATGATCAACGGGCAACTGGGGGCCGATCGGGACTCCCAGTATCTGTAGGATGGCGATCAGGCCGCATAAACCGCTCGCCAGGACGAAGGCTGCCAGCAATCGGCGGACTTGAGCTTGAGTGAGGAAGGTGGTTGCTACCACAGGATAGAAGGCCAGGTAGGCAAGGAAGGTGAAAAGCCCCTCCAACCGATAATAAGTGCCGAAGATGCTCAGGTGAGGGTTGATCGAAGTCAGTCCGGAAATGCTGAAAGAAATCAGTAAACCGAGGACCGGCAGCACCATGGGCAGGTTGATCAGCTTCCAGCTTTCCTGCCAAAGGACGATGCGCAGCAACCAGAATCCGACTGCCCACGCTGCGAAAACCCAAAGGAGAGCCACCTTTGGCAAGGTGAACGCGCTCGGCAGATTCTCCCAATAGACCAAGGGGAGAAGGACGATGGCGCCGTAGACGGAGGCACGCACGGCGAGATCCGCCAAGCGCCCCAGGCGCCATCGTAAATCCATCAGTGGGAGGTCTCCTCGCTCTCTACCAGGAGTGGGCGGATTTCCTCAGCTCGCTCGTGTAACAACGAGATCACCTGGCACACCTTGCGAATCGTCTCTTCCTCCATGTGGGAATAGATCGGCAAGCTCAGGCTTTGGTTGGAGGCTTGCTCTGTTACCGGAAGAAGGCCGATGTATTGCTCGCGGTATTGGCTGTAGGCTTTCTGCAAGTGCAGTGGCGGGCAATAATACTTTTTGGTTTGGATGTTCTCCTTGCCCAAGGCGGTGCAAAGCTGGTCCCGGCTGAGGCCAAAAGGTTCCGTATCGACAAGGATGGTAAAATCCTTATAGGAGGAACGGCCAAGTGGATTGATCGTTTGGAAACTAATCCCAGGTATGCGAGAAAGCATTTCCTTGTAAAAAGCTACTAGCTCGTTTCGTTTCACTGCGTTGGCCTCTAATTGGGGCAGTCCTTTGATCCCCAATAGCGCGTTGATTTCCGCCATCCGAGCGTTCACTCCCGGATAGATGCTGTCGTAGTTGCCGGGATTGCCGTATTCCCGCAGTACCCTCAAGCGGTACGCCAGATCGGTGTCATTGGTCGTCACTACCCCGCCTTCTCCGGTTACCAGCAACTTGGTAGGACTGGTGGAAAAGACCTCGGCATTCCCGTGAGATCCTACCGGTTTCCCACGGTAGAGGGCGCCAAAACCATGCGCCGCGTCAAAGATAAGCGGCAGGCCATGATGGTGGGCGATGGATTCCAAAGCTTCGATCTTTGCTGGGTTGCCAAAGATGTGAACTGCCATGATCGCGGCCGTGCGACTCGTGATCAACTTCTCGACTTGCATTGGATCCAAGCTCAGCTCTCCCGGAAGACAGTCCGCGAAAACCGGCGTAAGGCGGTTCCAGGCCAAGGCATGGACGGTAGCGGAAAAGGTGAAGCTGGGGACGATCACCTCGCCACGTAGGCTCAGTGCGTAGCAGACCAGCATCAAGCCCAAGGTGCAGCTGGAAGTGGCGACAGCATATTTCACCCCCAGGTATTCAGCCGCTTCTTTTTCAAAGGTGTCTACATACTTGCCCTTGGTCAGGATACCTTCCGCTACGATCTGGGAGAAATCTTTTCCGATATCACTGAGAGCGGGAAGGGTGGGGGAGACGATTGGGAGGACGCTGGTAAAAGTCGGAGTCGCGCCGAGAACCCCTGTTGCTTCGATTGGTTTCTCGTCCTCTTGCCGTTGGAGGATCTTGCGCAGCTCTACTTCAGCCAAGTCTCCTTCTTCCAATAGAATCTCACCAAGGCGTTTATGTCCTGCACTTTCCATGGCTTGTTGTCGGCTGATGGCCCGTTGTAACGATTCCTCGTTGAGGAACCCCAATTCGATGCCGATCTCGCCTAGCGAGCGACGACGGTTTTTTCGCTGGCTTTTTACCAAGCGAGGGAGGGCAAAATCGCGCTGTGGTTCGTAGGTCGGAACGATTCGCTGCAAGATGGCGATGACTTTCTCAGCTGTACCATCGGTGGCTTCCTTTTCCAACTGAGCCAAAAGAACCGGGAAATCCATCCCTAATGGCGAAGAAGGTTTCAATCGCAGCAGCCCCGGCCACCCGGTCGGCTCCAATTCTTGTGGTATTGCTTCACCTTCCTCCAGACGTTCTCCCGGCCTTAACCCAGTGTAGATGAATCGCACAGGTTTACCAGCCTTCTTCCCTCGCAATTGCAGGTAGCATTCCACCAACTCTTGCGCTTTCAAAGTGCGCCCGATATTCAGAATGATGATTTCGTTGCCCTTGCTGATGGCTCCGGCTTGGAGGATCAATTGTGCTGCTTCCACTGCCATCAGATATTCCCGTCTTATCTCGGGGTGGGTAATGGACACTGTCTCGCCATGGCTCAATTGCTGATCAACCGTCTCTAACAAGCCACCTCGGCTGCCCAGGAGATTGCCAAAGCGGACTGTGAGAAAGAGCGTTTTGCTCTTGGCGGCCGCATTTTGCAGGATTTCCTCAGCGACTCGTTTCGTGGCGCCGGTCACGCTGCAGGGGTGGTTTGCCTTTTCCGTGGAGAGGAAGATGAAGCGCTTCACGCCATAAGCATCAGCCAATAGAGCCAGGTTTTTAGTTCCGATGACATTGGTTTTGACGGCTTCATCGGGGAAGTACTCCATATAGGCAACCTGCTTGTAAGCAGCGGCATGAAAGACGACAGAGGGGAGGTATTCGTTGAAAACATCCTCCATCTTGGCAAGATCGCGGATATCGCCAATGACGATTTGACGTTTCAATTGAGGGAAGCGCAATCCCAGTTCTTGATCGATTCGATGGATGCTGTTCTCACCGTGACCTAGGAGAATGAGCATCTGGGGATTGTATTCAGCCAACTGGAGAGCGATCGCCCCACCTGCTCCCCCTCCCGCCCCGGTAATGAGAACCCGTTGACCCGAAATATAGGAAGAGATTGCGTCATGGTCAGGGAAGATTTCAGCCGAGCCGATTAGATCTTCGAGTGTTACCTCGCGCAGTTGGGAGAGCTTGAGCCCACCATCGTTGTTCTTCCGAAGCGAGTCAATTGTTTGCACATGGACATCGGAGCGCAAGCATTTGTCGAGAATACGCCGACGCTCAGCGACAGTGGCAGAGGGGATGCTGAGTAGGATCTCTGTAGCTTTGTATTGCCGAACCAACTCGATAATTTTTTCGGTTCCCCCAAGGACGGGCAGCCCTTCGATTTTCTGACCAATTTTGTGTAGGTCATCGTCAATAAAACCAAGCAAGCGCATATCACTTTGAGAAGCATTCTTGAAAAGCTGCGCTAATTGGCTGCCAGTTTCTCCTGCACCGACGATGAGAGCGGACTTGCCCGGCGGAATGAGAGCTTGGGAAGGATGACGTCGATCTTCCAAAACACGGAGCGCCAAGCGCCAACCACCTGCCAGACTTGGAGTAATGAAAGCAGCAAAGAGGATAATGCTTCGCGGGTAAGGGGCCGCAAGAGGGACAACGATAGTGAACAACCCGAAGAGCAAGCACACCACAAACGTGCCTGCCAGAATCAGCCAAATCTCCGAAGTAGAAGTGAAGCGGGGTGAACGACGATAGAGTCCCACTGCCCAGAAAGCCAACCAGCAAAGCAAAGTATACGGTAATGCCAGAGCCCAAAAGGTAGTCCAGTAGTCGGGAGGAACTTGACCTAGAAAACGAAACAAAAAAGAGAACAGCATCGCCAGATTCACAGCGATGCCGTCCAATAGAATCGATAAAAACCGCTCAAACATAATAGCGCTCTTTTCTTTGGCTAGAGTCACGTTCCTTCGCCGGGTTAAGGATTGCCGATGATTTGGATGCAGAATGTTAGAAGGATTAACCGGCCCTTTTTACTTTGAAGAAGAGGAAAATACCGCCTGCGAGGATGGCTCCACCGACCAGAAGGATCCAAAGTATGTTTTGTCCGGTGACCGGAAGAGTGGGAGGAGGTGTAGGAGTGGCGGTCTCCCCGCCCACGATGATCGTTGGAGAGGGGGTGGGGGTAGGCGTAGGCGTTGGGGTAGGCGTAGGCGTTGGGGTAGGTGTAGGTGTTGGGGTAGGTGTAGGTGTTGGGGTAGGTGTAGGTGTTGGTGTAGGTGTAGGCGTGCTTGTTTGCACGGTAGGAGGAGTCACAGGTTGAACGGGTTCCTGTGGCCCGGGGATTTGCCCCATGGCCGGTGCGACGACCAATATCAGGAGCGAAATAGCAATCACAATAACCTGCAGTGTTTTCATCATGTCAGCCTCCTTGCGTTCGCATCATAGCATAAACACAACGTTGATTTGAATAGAAGTGAGGATGAGCAAGGAAAATTCCCTCACTTTTAGTTAAAAATTATTTAAGCCCTTCAGGAGGAGGCGCATCAAGTTGTTTCTCCACCTTTGGGTGCTTGCGCAGGCGAGACCAGGCGGAGTGAAGTACGATTCGCAACTCACTGGACATTGGGGCAATGGGGATTAGATTCATGAACAGGTAAATGATGATGAACAAGATCAACAGGATAGATAAACGCAGCAATAAAGGCCAGGTATTCAGCCATATTTGGTCGCAAAGATAGACAGGCACGCTGACCAGAGTCGTGCTTGCCAATAACCATGCGAGGGTTCCCCAAGCCCCCTGAAGACGCATTCGAAGGCGATTTCGCAGGTAATATACCGTCATCACCATTCCCACCAAGCTGCTCAGGGTCAAGGCAAGAGCCAAACCGCGATGATCCATGAAACGAACTAGGGTGAGGTTAAAAGCGACACTGGCAGCGATCGAGCACAAAGAGATCCAGAGGGGGATTCGTGTGATCTTGGAGGCGTAAAAAACCTGGAATCCGAGGGACATGAAGGCCATCGGAATCATAGCAGGAGCGTAGTACTGCAGGGATGTAGCGGTGATCCAGGTGTCATGCGCATCAAAGGCGCCTCGTTGAAAGATCAACTGTACGACCGGGATGGCAAAGATGATAAGAAAAGCTGCTGCAGGAATGGAGATCCACCAGGTAATGCGAAGAGCCTTCCCGAAACGGTTCTCCATCGCTGGACGATCGTTGGCAGCAGATGCTTCTGAGAGGCTGGGAAGAATGGCTCCCCCCATTGCAGAGATGACCACGCTTGGCAGAATCTGGTAAATGAGGAAAGCATAGTTCAAGCCTGAAATGGCGCCTTCCGGAAGGTTGGAACCCACCATTCGGTTGATCATTAGATCCAATTGTCCGGCAGCTGACGCTACAAGGAGAGGAAGCCACAACCATAGAACGCGCTTTACCTGGGGAGTGAGCAGATGAATACTGAAACGGAAGGGAGGGCTTTTAAGAAAAAGGGTGCCCAGAAGGGCGAGAAATTGTAAACCTGCTCCCAAGAGATAACCTAGGGCGAGAGCTTCGTTGCCCAAGGTTCGAGCGGATAGAGCCAGAGTGATAATGATCCCCAAATTTAATAATAGGGGAGCCAAAGCGGTGATCAGGAAGTGGCGATACGACTGGAAAACCCCCGTAAGCAGGCCTGATAAACCAGCGAAGAAGAGGACTGGACTGAGAAGGCGCGTCATATTGATTGTTTCAGTCACAGCTGCTGGCTCAAAACCTGGCGCCAGCACGTGGACAATGATGGGGGCAAAGAGAAAAGTGAGGATTGAGAAAAGCATCAAGAGCAATCCAATCGCGATGAAGAGAGGGGAGGCTAATTGAAGCCAAGAGCCGCGTTCTCCTTCGTTTCGACGCAACTCGATCAGCACGGGCACCATCACAATGACCAAAGAAGCGGCCACTACGTTGGAGAAGATGTTAGGCAACATCCCTGCTACCAGAAAGGTATCGACTGATCTGCTAGCGCCGAAGAAATAGGATGTCAGCATCTCCCGAGCGATGCCCAAGACCTTTGACAACACGCCGCCCAAGGCAAGTACAAGGAAGGCGCCGGCCGTTTGCTGGACGCTGAGTTTTAGTCGGGGCAAGGCCTTTTGATGACTACTTGGCGTTTTCCCTGATGGCTATCGTCGGCTTCCCGATTCAGCGAGCAGGATCTTTCTCGTCGGAAACGGAAGCGACCAGCTCTCCGTAGAGACCTTTACCAATCAAGAAGTGAATCAGTTCCCGGGTCACCAAGGCTCCACTGCCTACGACCAAGCGGCCCTGGGTGTCCCTGATTTCCCGCACCAGACGGCGCCCGCAAAGCAGCGATTCCTCGACGCGTTGCCGTTCTTCTCCCCAGGCTGATGTAGAGGAAGGCATATCGTTTGCGATAGGTGGTTTCTTCTCGGCGGATACTTCCTCCACCTTCTCTTTCTGGGTGGCTTCTGCCGTTTTATTCTGCCGTATCATCGCATCAATTTGCACTTTTGGTGTTGGTTCGTTCACGAAAAGTTGAGGTGGTGTGTGTGCTACTGATGCAAGAGTACCAAAGGCGGGGCTGGTTATTGGTTGAGTTACTTGATTCTTCCTGGCAGTGGACTCTTCTTCAGCAGTAATAGCAGCCAGTTCCTCCAAGGGGTTGGCAAAATTGATCAACCCGACGCTGGTTGGCGGGATCGGCGCCTGTGACGAGTTTCTCGGATCAGGCGTGGTTCGAATACTTGGCGCTCCCTCCAGGGTGCGAAGAACAACGCTCTCTTTCCCGGGGGCTGGTGATTGGTTTTCTACGCGATCAGCAGCAATTGGTTCTTCTCGCAAGATAGTGGGTAGGGGCTTCTCCTCTGCGCTGCTTACAAAGGAAGGTGGATGGGAAGGAGATAGACGGTCTGAAGATTGCAGGAAGATCGGTTCTTCCGGCAAGGTTGGTGCAACCGGAGGTTTTGAAATGGGGAAGATGAAGGGTTCCTTTTGGGGAGGTGGCGGCACTGGCTCCAAAACGGTCCGTACGGGTGGGATTACCATCTCTGGCTCAGTTGAAGTAATCCGCAGCGGAGGTGTTTCCATCCTAGCCTGTTTCGTTTCCAGTACCTCAGGATTCGAAGGGTCTTCGCTTGCCGGAAAGGGGAGTTGAGGCAACATTTCCCAATCTGTTCCCATTCGTTGCAACAATGACTTCACTTCCGAAGACACTTCTTGCCCCAATTCGTCAACGTGGTGTTTGGCCAAATCGTACAAGCGGTAGAGGAGAAGATTTGATTCATGCTCATAGAGAGCCATTCTTTTCTCAACGAGGGTCCTTCGGCTGATTAAGACCCTCTCTTGCACCTCTGCTTTCTTCCGTGCCTGATCGACCACCTCAGCAGCTTCGATCTCTGCTTTCGCCCGAATCGTCGCTGCTTCAGTGGCAGCTTCCCCTTGAATCGCAGAGGCGATCTTTTCAGCATGCAAGAGGGTTCGCTTCATCCAACCTTCCTGCTCCCTGAATTCGACCAACTCTTTCTCCATCGCTTCGTTGCGTTGAATCAGCTCCTGAGCCAAATCAGCGGCCTGACGAATGGAGAACTCTACTTCGCTTGGATCCAGGCCGCGAGCGACCCGGCGGTACTGTTTAGAGGCCAGCTCTTCCAGTTTTTCCTTGAGACCCATCAGTTTTCGGCTCCTCGTTCGCGAAATGTGTAGTAAGATCGCCTGCTAAACGATTGCTGCGCAGGGCGGATAAGAGCGAGGCCAACCTCTGCCGATAATATTGCTTATCATCGGAAGAGAGCCCGGGTTGATCTAGGAACGGGCGCAGGAAACTGATAGCTTGAATCAGTTGCCCCTCCCGGACGAGATTGTCACAGCGCTCCAGAACCTCTGCCGGTGAGGCTTTGCGCCAATCGATATGGATCGTAGGAGGAGCAGCAGCTTGAACCGGCTCTTCACGGATGGAGGCGGGTTGAGGAAACATTGCTCCTTCTACTGCGTTCGCTTCATTCACTGTGCCTTCGATGCCGGTATCCGTGTTTCCCTGTACCGATGGGTAGTAGCGGCGATAGTAAAAGTAATAATAACCGTAGCCTTTGCGACGGTCCACTTGGTTCATGACCACGCCCAATGGCTTTACTCCAGCATTCTCCAAGGCCTGCAGCGCTGCTCTGGCCTGATCACGGGTGGTTCTCCCGCAGGTGATGACCATGACAATGCCATCTACCTGGGTAGCTAGAATTGCAGCATCGGATACAGCGATAGCTGGTGGGGTATCAATAATGACCATCTCCGTTTGGCCGGCCAACTCCGCCAGTAAAACCTGCATTCGTACCGAGGCGAGCAACTCGGCGGGCATTGGCGGGAGGGGGCCGGAAGCGATCAACTTGAGATTGGGAACCGTCGTTTCCTGTAATATCGTAGCCAGATCGGCTTTGCCTACAAGATAGTTGGAAAGGCCGGGGCTCATCCGACGGGAAAAAGTGTAGTGCAAGGAAGGACGGCGTAAGTCGGCATCGATCAATACCACTTTCTGTCCAACCTGCGCCATTGATGCCGCCAGATTCACGGATATTGTGCTTTTCCCTTCCGCCGGCGTAGGACTGGTGATGACCAGAGACCGAAAGGATGGATTGGCAGAAAGAAACTGGAGATTGGTGCGCAAGGTGCGGAAACCCTCGGAAGCAGATGATTTTGGATCTTTTGCTACCGCTACGGTGGCATGGTCTTTGGCTTTGGAGCGTTCCCGAGCACTTCGACGGTGTTTGCCGGGGATCATTGGGATCGCTCCCAGAACTGGAAGTCCTCGCATATACTTGCGCACATCTTCTTCCGTCTTCAAGGTATCGTCCAGGTAATTCCGCAGGAACGCTAGAGCTATTCCAAGAAACAGACCAAAGAGAACCGCGATGGCCACATTGATCATCACGCGCGGAGAAATTGTCGATTGCGGCAAGGTTGCTCGCTGATAGACGATTACCTGGCTCACCCCAGCGGCTTGCGTCTGGCGAGCCACATCTAGCTTAACGAGAAGATCAAGATACGCCGTTTGGAGAAAGGTGACCTTCTCTTGAGCTATCTGCAGTTGCGCTTGAGTGGGGGAAACCAAAGCATTTAAGGCGCGTTTGGCTGTTTCCAACTCAGATTGTGCCTGCTGAACTTGATTCTCAAGAGCTTTAACCGTCTCGTTGCCGGACCCATAATAAAGGTCGCCGATGTATTGGCTAAAGTAGTCACAAATGGCGTTGAGGGTTTTTTGCGCCTGCAATGGGCTGGTGTTGGTATAGGTGACTTGGATGAGCTGGGTGTCTGCCAAGGGTATGACACTCAAATTGTGAGAAAGTTCAAATGGAGACAAGCCAACCGAAGGCGAGACAGCTTCTAGAATCGGGTTACTGCGGAGCATCTCCGCAAACGTCTTGGCCTGCCGTTCCATGGTCAAGATGTCTTGGTACATGCTTCCTTCTTTCGGAGTAGGAGCAGTCAGGAGGAGCAGAGCAGTGGATTGGTAGATAGGCGCCTGACGGATGGAGTAATAGTAAATGCCTCCTCCTGCGATCACGATGATCAGCAGGATCAGCCAAACGTTTTTCCATAATATTCGACCGACGTCTTTAAGTTCCATCCGTTCCCTTCTATCTTAGACTAAATGCTGTTTCACAGTGAAGAGCAAGCCGACAGCCAAGCATACGGCGAAAGCCAATGCGGCTAGCCAGATCTGATCAGTAAGGATCATCACCAGACTACACCCTCCAGCTACAAGGGCAAGGAGAAGGAAAGTTCCCAATATGTGCCAATCGCTGCGGCTGGACTTCTGCAATCGATTATAGCTGTGATCCAGATCGCCGGCAGTCAGTGACTGTTGGGAACGAAAACGGCGGAAAATGGTTAGGAGCAATTCCAAAAGGAACACGCCCAGGATCACTGCCCAGCCAAAGCTGGATAAAACAAGTGTTGGTCCCGAGCCGACCAAGCCGGAGACAGCCAGCAAAAAGCCAAGAAAAGTAGAACCACCATCTCCCATGAATATTCTAGCGGGAGGATAGTTCCAGGCCAGGAACCCTGGAATGGCGCCGAGCAGTGGCAAGAGAGCGAACCCCCAGGAAGATCGATCAGTCAGTAGAAAGCTGCCCACCAAGGCTGCTATAGCGACCCAAGCCACGCTTCCCGCTAGCCCGTCCAACCCATCCACCATGTTCACGGCATTGACCAGACCAAGAATCCAGACAAAGGAAAAGAGCAATCCAGCCCAGCTTTGGAACCAGCCACTGGCTGGGAGAAAAGCGACCGCTACTATGGTTGCCAGGGCCAAAAGAATGATCTTCAACAAAGGACGTAGAGGATGGAGGTCGTCAACTACGCCGATCAGCAGGAAAACAGCGCTTCCTCCACACAGGTAGAGAAAAATGTGTGTGGGAACCTGACCAGCCAGGAAGAGAACCAACAGCCCAAGAGCCCAACCCAGGAAAATCCCAATCCCGCCCAGGCGCGGCTTAGGAGTGCCATGGGCTTTAATTTCTCCGGGAAGATCCAACAGTTTCTTGCGCCAAGCAAACTGCTTCAACAGGTAGACCATGACAAAGGCAGTGACCAAAGCAACTAGAATAGCGAGGGCAAACCAGATCATTTCGAGCGGCTTCTGCTGGTAGTCTTGCGCCAGAGAGGGAATGTCAGCAAGGAAACCAATGAACCCCAGCCATACGAGAAGTGGAAGAGAGGGTAGATTCCAAAGAGCACCGGCAAAGTAAAGATTGCCCCTAGCTTTCTGCTGTCCTGGGCTGAGAAGAAAAGATCAAGAAGCGCATAGGGAATAAGAACGATGAATAAACCAAGCCAACCCCACGGCGGGAGAAGGATGGATAGAATAGTCGCAACTAGAAGAGCGAAAACAAAAGCGAGCGGAATAAAATGCCGCCAGGATAGGGATCCTGGCACCAGGTAGGTGGTCTTGATGTTCCATGCGCCATTTCCATAAGCTTGGGAGAGGAAGGAAGATAAATTGAGGCGCACCTGGTAATTGGTTTGGATGGCAGGGTCGAAGTAAAGGTGACCGCCAGCCCGACGAAGCCTGGCATTGAATTCAATGTCCATATTGCGCACTAGATCTTCTTGGAAAAAACCAACACGCTGAAAAACTGACTTCGGATAAGCCCCGTAGGGCACTGTATCCACCACACCGGCTTGATGAGAAGAGCGAAAACGAGCCCCGCCTGAACCGAACCAGGAGGAGAGAACAGCGGTAAAGCAACGCTGGAGGAAGGTGCGCCCAAGAGGGATGACCAAGCCTCCAACGCCATCTGCCCCCGTTTTAGCGAGGGCTTCGAGATTCCGAAGAAGAAAGTCAGGCGCCGGGGCAGCGTGGCCATCGACGATCACCAGCACATCTCCCTTGGCTTGGCGGATGCCCTCATTCAAGCCGTGACTTTTAAAACGGTAGGGGTTATCCAAAACACGCAAGCGAGAATCCCCTTTGGCTGCCTCCTCCAGAATCTTTCGCGTACCGTCACTGGACTGGCCATCGCAGGCGATCAGCTCAAAATCGCTGAAGGTCTGTTCTAGAAGGCTTTTCAGCACCATCGGCAAAGAACGCTCCTCGTTTCGTACTGCCAAAATAATTGAGACGCGAGGAATCACTGCCGGTCCCCCTCTCCGCTAGATAGAAAGAAAGGCGGCGGTGCGGCTGAAAGCTTTTTTCCACGAATCTGGGCGAGGAAGATGGCGGTGGAAGCGAGTTTGGGCAAACCAGGCAGCTGACCACTGACGAGGTATGGGGAGATTGTGCGCAATGCCTCCTGGTCGAAAAGGTCTGATTGCTCAAGGATAGCTGCCATGCGTGAGTGCCGCACTGAGGCTGGCGGCAAAGCCGGCAAACGATTCCGCAGGAGTGCCTGGTGAACCTTCACCTGCTGTTCCTCTCGCCGGTGGCGATAGGAACGATAAGCAGTAATAGCAGGGTACAAGCGTAGTTCAGCGCGAAGGGGAAGCCCGGAAGGGGCGGTGGGGATCCTTCCAAAACTTTGGTAACGGCACATAGCTGCCAGGGAGTGGGCACGTCGCTCCACCAAATATGCCAACGGCAAGCGCAGGAAAACATCCAGTACTGCTTGATCCGCCAATGGGTGAACTGGTGTCAGAAAGAGCCGCATCATCTGGAGTATGGAGGACAAGCGCTTGTTCTCCATACCATCCATGCGGTAAACCGATGTCAAGTCTCCCAATTCAGCAGCTGTCGATCGAATGTAAGCCAACTCGTCTCGATACACTTCGTCATTGGATACCGCATATTCACGTTGAAGGCAACGGTCAATCAATTCATCAGGCATCACTTGGAGTTGCCATTGCCACCATGCCTCAGTCAACTGTTCAGGGGAGTGATAGAGCCACGGGCGAAAGCCCGAAAAATGGCAGGAAACCGCCGACCCATTGTAGCCGGTAACGAGAAGCTTCTCCCGCTCACTAGCCTTGCAGGCGAGGAGCAGGAAAGGGCTAAAGCCGGAGGTTCCCTCCAAAAGGATGGCAACCTCTCCGAAGAGAAGCATAGATGCTTCCACTTCGTCGGTAGAAACCATGGCCAAAGGGACACCAGCCGCTTGGCACAGCCTGGGAACAATACACGCATCCATTGCCTCATCGTGACGTGAGAAACAATAGGCCCGAGGTAACGCTCCACTGAAGAGGAGAGCTGAGAGGATCGCTCGTGAGTCCTTCCCTCCCGAGAGAGCCAATCCCCAACCTGCTGGTTTTACTCCAAGACGATGGACATACATTTCCAGTGCCTGGCTGATTCGTTCCACTCCCTCATGGAGAGACAAGCCTTTCTCGCGAGTTGGGAAGAAGAAATACCTTCGATGAACGGATCCCGTGGGGCTGATCGAAACCACTTTTCCCGGTGGAACCTGGGTGATTCCCTCCAGAAGAGTTCTACTTTGCAGTGGTTGACCGAGGAGCAGTTGCTCGCGCAAGGCCAGTCGATCGACCGCCACCGATCCGATCTGTGCACACAACCCGATTAGATTGCTGCATATAGCCGACCACCCCGCGCGTTGATAGAAGTAGAGTGGGCGCACGCCGACTGGATCGACGAAGCAATGCAGGGTTCGTTCTTCCCTTTGATACAGGAAACCGCTGAAGACGCCGTTCAACTGATTCAGTTGACTCTCCCCTTTTTCTAGCCAGTGTTGGCTTAGAAGTCTGGCCAGATGAAAATCATTGCCAGGTGTTGGGCGATATCCCCAGGAGGCATCGTAGAACTCCCCCTCCAAGAAACAAAGAGCCATCGCGTCTTGGTAGAGGGACCAGGTGGAGAGTGCTTGCTCCTTAGAGGGAAGAGAACCGCACCAATCCAAACCGTCGCACCATCCGCCGATCCTCTCCATTGAGGGGGCAGGGAGGGAGGCGTGGACCATCCGCTCGGCCCACCGTTTCTGTGGAGGAATCGCCTCGGGAAGGGACAAGTCTAAGACAGCAGCGAAGCAAACAGGAGAAACCATCCTTCCTCGGGCTTGCTCCAGCAAAGAAAGCATCTCAGCTAGCAGCATTGCCACCCCGAAGAAAGGGACGAAAACGCGCCTTGTTGGAGCTGAATACTTTACCCCCCCCTCTTGTCTTCGTGATCGCTTTGAAGTTCAACTCGAGAAAACGGAGTGTATAGACGGTGTGGGCATAGATGTTTGATGACACTTATTCTGGCTCATCCATTGAGAAGAAAAATGGCGGGGGGGCAGCGGGAATCTTTTGATTCAATATTTGTGCCACAAACATGCTGGTAGCTGCTAACTTGTTCAATCCAGGAAGTCTTCCTGTGGCGAGTGCAGGGGTACTCATTTCTAGGACGTCTGTCCGAAATAGAGAAGATTCCTCGAGGATACTAAGTAATCGCCTGGACCTCTCCGGCATCTCCATGGCAGTCCTTTTCGATGCATGGTAAGTGTTCCTCTGGATTGATCTGTGGTCGTGTCGCTGGATCCATCTCCTGATTGCGCGATAGATCTGAAATGCCGGGTGAGCGAACCGTTCAAACCTAAGCGGCAAGCCTGAGGGGGAAGTTGGCACATTCCCGAATTCTGGGTAGCGGAGCATCGCAGCTGCTACTTGAGCTTTCCGTTCGAGAAGGAAAGGAATCGGTATTTGTAGGTATGTTTGAATGACATCTCGGTCAGCGAGAGGATGGACGGGAGTGATCAAGCTTCTCATCAATTGAAAAACCGAACTAAGTCTGTGGTTCTCAAACATGTCAATACGGAAAGCAGCAGTTAGATCTCCCAATTCAGTTTGAAGCGCACGATAGTATTTGGCTACATCTTCCACTATTTCGCCGAGAGGGACGGTGAGATCGGGACGAAGACCGAGAATCACCCACTCCGGATTCACTGCCTTGTGTTGCTCTTGGAACCACTTAGCGGCTAGCCTGTCAGCTGTTTGAAATGCCCATGGTTGAAACCCACTAAAATCACCTGCGGTAGCTTCTCCCATGTATCCGGTGAAAATCACGTCTTCTCGTAGGGAAGCAGCGCAAGCCAAGGCGAGGAATCGCCAGGAACCGGAAAGACCATGCAACAAGGTGGATACTTCCCTGAATAGAAAGAGTGACTGTTCTACTCGATCGGTCGGAACAATCTCTAAAGGAACCTGCGCGAGGTTGCAGAGCGTTTGTACATAGATCGAATCTCTCGGCTCGCCTAAATGATGAAAAGAGTACGCTCGAGGATACTTCCCCTCATGAAGTAAAGTGGAAAGGACCACTCGTGAATCTTTTCCTCCCGACAGGGCGATGGCTGTGGGTTTATCTCCTGTCCGCACATGGTTTATATGTTGTTCTAGGGAGCGACAAATAGCTTCAGATGCATCCCTGAGAGACCAACTCTTTTCTTGAGGGGGGAAACGAACATAGCGAAACTTGTTGATAGCGTGTTTATCGGCCACCAGTACGCTTCCTGGTGGGATCTGGTAAATCTCTCGGAAGACCGTCTTGCTTCCTATCGGTTGACCAAGGACTAAATGCTCACACAAAGAAAGGGGGTCTACTTTGAATTGTGAGCCGCTTCCGCGCAAACCGAAAAGATTGTTAGTGATCAATATTTGCCCATTGTCATTTCGCCAGAAAAGGGTCCTCACACCAGCAGTATCGACGAAGCAAGCTACGCGTAGTGGATTGAGCCAGAGAGCAAATCCACAGAAGGTTCCATTTAGAACAGCCAAGGCGTTTGCCAGGCCATCGCTCTCAATATTTTCCCAAAGAAGTCGTGCTAAACATGGATCACGTTCTGCCTGCGGACGATACCCCCAAACCTTGGCATAAAGCTCCCCTTCTATCAAGCAGACACCTTCGGTGCATTGGTGGAGAGACCAAGTTGAGAGGGTACCCGCAGGGGAAGGAAGAGTCATAGCCCAATCATACCCATCGCCGCAAGCGCCCATTGCAGGTAGGCCAAATGGGCCAAGAAAAGATGCAATCATGCGCTGAGCCGGTTTTTGCCCTGCCAACACTTGATGAGAGGAAAGGGGATCGAGCACCACTGCGAAGCCGACGATCTGCTGTAGTCTGTTCTTTGTTCCCTCTAAGGCGGAGATCTCTTCCGCTAGCATGATGTTGAACCTTGCGGATGGGGAGGGAGGATCTGCGAGAGAATCAGTGGAATCTTACCTTGGCTTCCCCGTCTCAACGGTTCATCGGCGATCTCTTCTTCCACTATTACCTCTTTTCCCAGCATCTCGCGCAGGGCGCTCTTCACTTCGTCCAGTTCTTGACGAAGTTCCAACCCCGGGGTGGGAACGATTCGCACAACTACCAAATCATCGCTCCGTTGGATGAATTGGCAAAAACGAAAAGAAACCTTGTCTTTCAGCACCTGGTTGATAGCCCGCGGCGAGTAAAGCTGACCGGAAGGAGTGGATAAGTAGTCGGAATCGCGGGTCAAGGTAGGTTGGACGAGGGGATAGGGACGCCCGCAGGGACAAGATCTTTTCTCCCACAATCCGCGATCGCCAATGCGGTAACGGATAAACGGCATTGCTGGGTTGAGGAAACCAGTCCAGACCAGATCCCCTTCCTCGCCGGGAGGGAGGCGCTCTCCCTTCTTGCCTAGAATCTCCAGGTCGCCGTAATCAAGAAGAGCATGGTAACCCCCCTGCTCACATTCCAGGATCAATCCGGCGAACTCCGTCATTCCGTAGTGGTCATAGGCCTTTGCTCTGAAGGCGGATTCGATTTCTGCTCGCATAAAGGGAAACAAAGGCTCTCCGGTGGAGAAAACTGCTTGAAACTGGAGCGAGCCTTTTAGCGCCCGAACGTAGCGCGCAACCTGCCAAAGAACGGTGGGAAAGCCCTCCAGCACCTTCCCTTGCTGGCTCTCCAAGAAATCAACATAAGCATGTGCGTTTTCTTCGGTCGCGTGAAAGATGCTCATCAAAACTTGGCGTTCGGGTTGATTTACCATCCAAAAAGGAGGGCGTCTCTGATTTAGAGGGATCACTTGAGCGCCATAGAAAGTGACGCGCCAGGCCCGCGGATCCACTCCTGCCCAATGTTTGTGTTTCATCTCGTATGCCCAATTCCAAGCATAAGCTCCAGGATCCCACCAGACTGGCATCCCACTGCCGGAGGCGCCACTGGTGAAGACGCGGATCGCCCTGGAAGCGGAAGAAGTACAAAGACGCACTGCAGAGCGACGTGCTTCTTCTCTTGTTAACACAGGGAAATCGCAGGTGGTGGTGACACCCTGACCATTTTCATAATAGTAGGGGGATTGCATGGCCAGCACCGCCCACCGCTCCCGCTGGTTCTGGACGTAAGCGTTCAATTCATTGCCGCTCCAACGATCCCGTACCAGCAATTGCTCCAGCTTGGCCATTGAATTCCCCGAATAGCGGAGGCGGGCTAACGGTCGCGCTCGCAGGTTGAGGAGGAAATTGCGCAGGACAGGCGGCGCAGCTCTATAAAAGCGGCGCAGCGACTTGGTGTTGCGCAAAAGGTTTTCCAGTGAAGGACTCATTTCATAGGTCGTGAAAGGAGGAAAGCTGGATCTTCTCGCTTGAGAGAAGCTGGCGAAGCACTGGTTCCTGGAGGAGGAGGCGCTCTTGTTCACGGGGGGCCGTGTAAGTGGCGTAGCGGGAAAGCGCTTCGTCCGGGTAGGCTGGGTGAATGTAGACTTCGCTAGTTCCTTCCGGGAGATGGCTCAAGGTGAAAACCCAATTATCCAGTAGATATTTTGCTCCTTTCTCCAGTAGCGTGAAAGCCAAATTACGGTCGGCCATGAGGAATCCAGCCCGGCAGGCGCGAGCCATGTTCCAGCGGTTGAGCTGATGAACCAGGAATCTCCCTGGATGACGTAGATAGAAACGGCGTCGGCCGCTAATACCTTCTCGGCAGAGGAGAAAATAACTGTGAGTGCGCATTTTCATGATTCCAGCCCGTTTCCCAACTTCCAGGAAAACTGGGAAATAGGTTGGGTGAAGATGGCGGTTTTGGTGGCTATCGATGTGGCTGATGCGCACACCCCACCGGCGAGCAAGTTCCACCTGCCGAGTCAGCTCACGGGCCAGTTCCCCCCGGTCGATACGACCCATCGTGAGGCGTCTGGTAAACTCACGCCCACCCCAAAACTCGCCAGTGATTGGGTCTAAGAGCGATTGGACTTCCTGTGGCAAGGAAACCGGCGGGCCCACAATGGCGTTCAAGTGGACCCCGATGCTCAGAGCGGGATAACGTTCCTGCAAGAGTATTGCTTCCTCAGCGGGAGGGAAGTTTACATTGATGCTGACACTGGAGACGATCCCCTTCTCGATCGCTTCAAAGACGCCCTTGTTGCATCCAAGGGTAAAGCCAAAACCATCAGCGTTCACGATAAGGCGCTTCATTTCAGTTTCGCATAAGCCTCCAGCAATTTGGGCTCTTCGTGTTCCCAGGTGAAAGAGCCGGCGAAATCCTCAGATCGAATGCTTGCAGTTTTCATTCGTTCGGGATCCTTGAGCAGGGTGATTGCCCTTTGCGCGAAAACTTCCGGTTCAGGATCAGCCCATTCGACCGGTGAGTCGGTTCCGAGTAATGATTCCAAGAAGGGGAAATGTGAACAAAGGACGACGCAACCGGCATTAAGATACTCGAAGATCTTGACTGGAACAGCATAGGCCAAGTGCGGCTCAAGCGGATGATAGTTGAGGGCAATCTTCGATCGGCCCAACATTTCAGCTACGACTGGAAACTGTTTTCGCTCGGACAAGAGCAGGTCGCTCCAATCTCCCGCTGCCCTTCGCACGGCCTCCAGCTGCGAATGATCGAGGCCCACCATGGCGAATCGAATCGGTCTTCCCATGGAATGGAGACTTTCCAGCATACTGAGGATGAAGTCGATTCGAGATTTGCGCAGTCGTCCTATGTGAATCATATCGATGTCGCGTTTTTCATAGGGCAAGCTGAATGACGCCAACATGCGCCGCATATTCATGGTTGGATAATTGTAAAGGCTGATCCCTCGAGGAAGACGTCGAGCCAGAGGATCGGTAGGCGCAATATTGCATGAGAAAGCGTGTGCGGCCATTCGTTCCAAGGCGCCGAGTAAACTTGCCACAAAGGGTCGCAGGGATCGTGGAAGCCAATCCTTGGTACGGATCAAACCTGGGTAATCTTCGTGAGAGTCCCAGATTACCTTTTTTCCTAAGGTTCGTAACAGCAAGCCGACTGGCAGCAATTCAGGGTCGTGGAGATGAAAAATCCGACTGCCCGTTCTCATCGCGATTCCCAGTGCAGACCAAGGTGCGAAAGCCATGCGACGAAAGCGATCTCGACTACAAGGCAAGGGAACGATTTCCACCCCCTCCATCGATTCGCGATGAGGATGGTTGCCCACCAGAAAGACGGGATATCCCGCCTTGGCCAGACTCACCGCCTCCCGAAAAAAGATGCGGGTATCCAAGGCGGGATGCGCTGTCGTGACATGACATACCTTCGGAATCATGGACCGCTCCTCGTTTCATCCACCTATCCTGGCTTAGTATAGCGTGAAATACGGCCTGCTCGCTTGCCTCAAGTCCAATTTATGGTGAAATCGTTATAATAGGGACCAAGGAAAGAAATCGTGGAGTTCTCTGTCGTCAATCGAACCGCTGGTGACTCAAGGATCTGGGATATCCTGATCGAGTTGAGCTTCCTAGCCTTTCTCCTGGCTGGCTATTACAAAGGAGACCCTCGTCTTGCGGGAATACCTTTTGATCTAACCATTGTCTTCTTCGCTGCCAGTTTTCTGCTCATCTTTCTGCGTTTCGTCATGCAACCCAGGATCGCAGCACCAGCCATACCTTTTATTCTCCTTTTTGGCTTACTTGCGGGCTTCCTGCTGCTTTCTTCAGTTTATTCGCGTTTGCCCTCGGTTGGGTTGGAGAAAGGCTTGCGCTTTCTCATCCTCACCGGTTGGGCAGCGATGGCTCCCCTATTCTTCATGAAAAAGGAAAGCTTCCAGCGCTTGCCGATTTATTTGATAGGCTTTGCTCTGATATCGGCGGGGGATGGTATTCTCCGCTATCTCGTTTCACCTAACAGCAGAGTCTATGGTTTCGGCTCGAATTACGGCAGCTTCTCGCAATTTGTCGCCATAGCTTTTCCATTTGCTTTCGTTTATCTTCTGAAGGGGAAAAACATCTTTCAGACGATCATTTCTCTGGTAGTGTGTTCATTGTTGATCTTCTCCGTCATGCTTTCGGAAGGGAAAGCAGGTATTCTGGGGATCGTTTTGACTGTCATTCTTATGCCTCTTTTTTATCAGGCTCCAAAGAAACGAAAGACTATATTTTTCATCCTCTTCCTGGTGGTTGCTTTGAGCGCACTGTTTATCTTCTCCAGCTATTTTCAAGGCACTTATACGCGTTTTTCTTCCCTAATCGAAGGCCAAGAGGATCGTTACGAGCTTTTTTCCGGTGCGATTGAGCTCTGGCAGTCTCACCTATGGATCGGCGCTGGGGCATCGGGCTATGCTGTCCTTTTCCCACGCGTCTTCCCCAATCCACTCGAAGCATATCCGCACAGTTTGTTCCTGGAGGTGGCTTGCGAACAAGGAATCGCTGGGCTCCTGCTGCTCTTTTCAACGATCGGATATGCCTTGGTCCTCTTCTTGCAGCATCGCTTCGGAAGAGATCCGCAAATATTCGCTGCGCTCCTGGCGGCATTCATCAGCCTGATCTTTTTCGCTTTCATATCGAAGAGTATCATCGAGAGTCGCACCTTCTTTTATGTTTGCGGATTAATGGTTTCTTTCGCTACGCTTGGATATAGGAATGGTGAATTAGAATGGAAACACCCCGTTGTTGCCCCAATCGAGTCGAAACCATGACAGCCCTTTCCCCTCTTTTTCTCGAGAGCTGGGTGAAATTCAACTGTCAACGATGGAACGTTCGACCCCTTCGGTTGGAATACCATCCCCATGAAACGGAGCTCCCTTCAATCAGAGCTATTTGTTATCTCGATAAGAAAGGACGCATCATTCTTCCACCGCGTAATCCTTATCTTGCCATCTCATTTCAACCCACACCCGCGCAGCGAAACTATCACATCTTCAGGCAATGGAGGGCGATGGCCTCGCTTCTTGCAGCTGAGGTTCGGCAACGAGGGTTTTCCCTCTTCGATCTCTATCTACCACCTGAGATTGTCGATGTCCGTCCCTGGCAATGGTTGGGGTATCGTGCGGCGGTACGGTATACGCAATACATCGATTTCCCCTTTCACGTGAAAAACACCGATCAGGTGTTTCGTAAACAGGTGAATAAAGCGCTTCGATTCGGATGTACCTGTAACCAGACCACTCAGGTGCGTTCCGCCGTGGCTTGTCTCGAGCAAACGGAAGCACGGCAAAATTTCCGGCTCTCACGCTTCTTTCCGGATGAGCTTGAGATGGCACAAACCATCGTCGGTGAGGAGTATTATAGGACCTATGTCTGCAACTCACCCGATGGAGAGGTAACGAGCAGCCTGGTTTGTTTGCACGCTCCGGGTGCTCGAGCCATTGCCTTGTTCTTTGGGACAAAAGCCGATTATTTGAACACGGGGGTTGCACGTCTTCTCATCCAGTACGCCTTTCAGGATTTAGAAAAGGCGGGATCGATCGGTTTTGACTTCGGTGGAGTCTCATCACCGCATATCGCTCGAGCCAAAGAAGTGCTGGGTGGCAGGTTGATGCCGTACTACAGCTTGGAAGACTATAATTGGCGGCAGTCTCTCCGTTGGACGCGGAACACCCTGCGGGCGGTCTTATTTCCCGGGAGAAGACCATGGAAGCGTTGAAAACATTTTCGTCTCCTCTCTTTTTGGAGGGATGGGTTGCCTACAATGAAAAGCGTTGGAGTCTCCAATCGTTTCCGCTGGATCTTCATCCGCCAAACACAGAGTTGCCTTCCTTGCGTACCCTCCTTTATCTAGACCAGAAAGGCCGGATTGTACTGCCTCCACGCGTACCCTATATCCCCATCGATTTTCATAGCACGCCTTCCGACCGCCTTCCCCACATTTCACGGCAATGGTTGGAAATGAGTGATCAATTGGCAGCAACGATGCAGGAACACGGCGCTTACAATACCCTGCAACTGTCCCCCGAAGCAACGGATGTCAGGCCTTGGTACTGGCACGGATTCCAGTCAACTGTGCGCTATACGTTTTACCTTGATTTTCCAATAGATGAAAGCCGCATCGATCCAGCAACTCGAAGGCATTGGCGAAAGGCGATTCGAGAAGGATACTATTGTCAACCTCCCAAACGGATGGAACATGTCTTGGAGTGCTTGAAAGAGACGGAAGAGCGGAAAGGTTATAGCCACCATTTATCGCTCCAGGAACTGCAATTAATCCAGGAACAAGTCGGTGAAACGCACTACCGCATTTTGGTTTGTTATGCTGCAGATGGAAACCCTGTTAGCACAACGATTTTTTTAACTCAGCAGGGAACAAGGGCATTGTTGCTAATGTTGGGAACGAAAACGGAACATCTTTCCAAAGGCGTAACCCAATTGATTCAAAAGGTAGGGTTTGAAGATCTCCAAGCCATGGGGGCAACCGGGGTTGACCTCATCGGAGCCAACCTGCCAGGTGTATCCGCGTCCAAGGAGGTCTGGGGACCGACCTTACTTCCCTATTATACTTTGGAATCCATGAATTTCAGGCAATTGGCCAAGCGCTTTCGAGATTGGGGGCGCTTCCGAGCTCTCGGAAAGAAGCTCAATGCTGACACTGACGTATCCTCCCACCTATAAACCGGAACGCCTTTATATCTACGATTTTGTGCTCCGCTCTTTTTTGGGTCTTTCTTATCATCACCAGGTTGGTCTACCCGGAGAGGTCACGATTTCGTTAAGAGGGGATGCAGAGAAGCGGCGGCTACGGCTGGACGACACCCTTTTTAGCATTCCTCAAGACCATTGGCTTACCTCCGCAGTGACTCCGAAACAACCACTCGAGACCATTCTAGCGCATGAAGTGGACCTGGATTTCGACTGGATAAACTCGTCGCTTCCCGTTCTCTTTGGCTCGCGATTGTCAAACGGTGAATTCTATCAAAGCAGTGAGGATGGAATCGACCTGGGGATTGATGTTTTTGGCTCTGCTTTCTTCCTGCTGACACGCTATGAAGAGGTCATAAGCCCTGCACGAGATTCTCATGATCGATTTCCCGCCAAGGCTTCGTCAGGAGTTCAGCAGGGATTCCTTGATCGTCCCATTGTCAATGAAACCATTGAATTTCTGTGGGCTTGTCTGCACAAGATGTGGCCGCGGCTGGAGCGCGCTCCTCGCTCCTTCAGCACCATTCTGGGGCATGATGTCGACATTCCCCTAATTGCTGGTGGAGCAACATGGTTGGAAATCGCTCGAGGGATGGCCGGGGATTTCCTGAAACGTCGCGATCTTTCAATGGCTGCAGGGCGTCTCCGATCTTTGGTGGAGAATCGACGAGGGAATCTCGATGCAGATCTTTGGAACACCTTTGGTTTCCTTCTCGAAACATCTGAACGTAAGGGCTTACCAAGCACCTTTTTCTTCATTTCAGGCCATAGCGGAGGAAAAATTGACGGGACCTACTCCTTGGAAGACCCTTGGATTCGTAGTCTTCTGCAAGAAATAGGCCAAAGAGGTCATCAGATTGGACTCCATCCCAGCTACAACACTTTTCTCGATCAGGATTTGCTTGGGAAGGAATTCCGTAGGTTGCAGGAAACCGCTAAATCGGTGGGTTTGCAGCAAGCGAAGTGGGGAGGTCGACAACACTTCTTACGATGGCGAGCGCCCACCACCTGGCAGTTGTATGAAAATGTTGGATTAGCCTTCGATGCTACACTCACCTATCCTGATCGTCCTGGTTTTCGCTCCGGCATTTGCGATCCTTATCCAGTTTTTAACCTTCAAACAAGGCAACCTCTTGAGCTTATCGAACAACCTTTGATCGTGATGGACGAGGCTTTTCTAGGAAAAGGCTCTTTTTCTATTCATTCTGTGAAGGATTCCATGGTCCGCTTTAAAGATCTATGCAAACATGTGAATGGGGTATTTTCACTTCTCTGGCATAATGGTTGGTTGATATCGAAGAAAGCAAGAACGCTCTACCTGGAGCTCTTGGAAGCCTGATGACTGACCAAGCGAAGTGTGATAATTCGCGAACTGCAGAATACCATTTACATTTGTTAGATAAACATTGGGCTCGCCTCGATTGTGCCTGGGCGCGAGGTAATGCCTTTTTCGCAGGGAAGTTACTTGGAGAGGGAAAATTGGTTGAGAGAGTCGCATCCATGGCATCGACGGATGAGGTTCTTCAGCTCTTAGTCGAGTTAAATGGTTTCTTCTCCTTGATCTTAAAAAGAGACAAAGAGTTCCTGTTTGCAGTGGATTCAGTACGCAGTATTCCATTGTTCTATGGCTTTTCAGGAGGAACTGCATTTGTCAGCGATGATGCCTATTGGATTAAAGAGAAAACAGGGGAGTTCGAATTCGATCCGCAAAGCACCGAAGAGTTTCTGTACACCGGTTATGTTACAGGGCCGGATACCCTCTACAAGCGAGTCAAGCAGGTGCAAGCGGGAGAATTGCTCCAACTGCGCCTAGAGGATGGGGTGTGGAAGTGCAAGTCCTTTTCCTATCATCGCTACTGTCATCACAATCCCTATCGATTGGTGGGAGAGGAGCTTTCCCGTCGATTTCAAGAGATTCTTGATCATACTTTCTCTCGATTGATCGCATTCGCTGGAGGACGACCGATCGTCATCCCTCTCAGTGGAGGATATGATTCACGATTGGTAGCACTCATGCTGAAAAAACTCCAATATCCCAGTGTTACTGCCTTCAGTTATGGTCGTCCCGGCAACGTAAACGCTGAAGTCAGCCGAGAAGTGGCGGAACGTTTGGGGTTTCCCTGGTTATTCGTCCCTTACTCGCAGGAGGATTGGTTTCGTTGGCATCGCACCGAGGAACGCAGAGCTTATGGCCGGATGGCTGACGGATTGTGTACTTTGCCTCACACCCAGGATTGGCCGGCAGTATGGGAGCTGAGGAAGTCGGGTCAAGTCGTTGAAGATTCTGTTTTCGTGCCGGGGCATTCCGCTGATCTTCTCAGCGGCAGCCGCAGTAGTCGCGTGCCTAAATTGTACAACCCCTCCACTTCTGTACAGATGGCCATCTCCTCAATCCTTGATCTCCATTACTGTTTGCAGAAGCATTCGCAAGATTGGAACGAGTTGGGGCTTCATTTCAGAGAACGCATTTTACGAATCCTAGAACCTTTGCAGTCTTTTCCCGATGCTGCAAGCGCATTGGAATCCTGGGAGGTTCAGGAAAGACAGGCCAAATGCATTGTCAATTCTGTGCGTGTTTATGAGTTTTGGGGATATAGTTGGTGGTTGCCTTTTTGGGATCGCGAGTTTCTTTCTTTTTGGAAACACGTTCCTTTGGTTCTGCGTTTCCAGCAATCTTTTTATCGGGATCATGTGGAAGGTCTGTATGTTCAAATAACGGGTACATCTCGAAAAGAAGCTGCCAAAAGCGACAAGAGTCGTCTTCGTCGTCTGCTTGGGTCAATTTTGAGAGTACTCCCCATGGCTACTTCATTTCGCTCCACGCTAAAGCGAACCAAATTCATGCGTACGCGACTCTATGACCTTGACCCGCTCGCGTCTTTGGGGATTCTATCAAAAGAGCATTTTTTACAGCTTTCTCGAGGCTTAGAGTCCTTGGCTACCTTTGAAGCTTTGGAAAGACTTGGCCGTCTTTCATTGGATGTTCCAGTCGAAGCAAAAATAAACTGAGCCTGCCTTCACAGCAAGCTCAGGAAAGCTGGTCATTCAAGTTCAGGAGAGGTTGTCGATCAGGGTATCACCACCACCGGGATCGATGCCGGCTGGGCGATCGGGGTGCCGCCGGAGCCGGTCCAGACGAAGCACTGGTAGCTGTAGGAGCCGGCTGACAGGGAGCCGCCCATCAGGGTCAGGGTGACGGACTGGCCGGGAGCCATGCCTTGCACCTCAGCGGCGTTGAGGAAACGGCCGGAGAGCATTAAAGGGACGAAAGCTTTGGGAAGAGTGGCGTTGGAGATGTTGCGCAACTCCAGGGTGAGGTAGAAAGCTTCTCCCGCCTTGGGAGA